>ENA-OUNI01000152-OUNI01000152.1-human-gut-metagenome-genome-assembly--contig:-NODE-152-length-29467-cov-2.735106_pt1 | contig 29467 bp, 35 predicted proteins | sample MGYA00242499_ERZ504580 | MGnify/ENA primary metagenome ERZ504580 (study PRJEB26092, sample SAMD00036315) | human gut metagenome | host: Homo sapiens | study: EMG produced TPA metagenomics assembly of... | reverse complement strand
GGATCAGATGGAAAACACTGTTAAGAAAATGCTCGGTGTGCAGTAATAATATAATCGTTACCTTTTGCCATTTAATCATATAATTGTAATTTGTTTGATATATAATTATGTATAGCGCAACATAAAAGAACATCTGCTGATTGCAGATGTTCTTTTTGTGCTCTAATTATAGAGTAAATAATTATCAGATTACTGAAACCGCCTTGCAGAGATATTAGAATTCAATAATAAAGTGAATGGCTCCGAAAGGTATAACAGCTTGAGCTTGCAGGCTTTATTGAAGCTGCGTGTCTGTCCATCAAAATGCTCAGGTGCAGTGAGAGTAAGCTCAAGTGCCTGATCATTTGAACAGTTGACCAGAAACAGTCCATTGTTCAGGTTCAGGAAATCATCGAGAGATGCCTGTACATACTCGTCGTATACTGAAAATGATTCATTTACATAGCGTGATGCAAAATTGATGGCTGTTGTCTGACTCATGCTATGTATGTAGATATGGCATAGCTGCCTCGATGTCCTGACGTACCATGCAGTCCGCACTAAAGCTGTCACATATCTCGGCAGAGAGCGGAGTGTAGTCATCACCGACAAATCGGATAAAGCTGTTAAACAAAAGCTCAAGATACATAATGTCAATGGCAGAAGGATCTATGCCTGTATTGGCAAAAAAATGACCTATCAGATGATTTATACTGTCCTTATCCTCGAGTACCATGTCAAGATCGGAAATAGCATTCTCACTGCGGTAATCATGTATACTCTTTTCGAGAGTGGTATTGTCAATTATGCCTTTGTCTAAAAGAATCTGTCCTAAAAGAAGAAAGTCAGGGCTTTGGATGTTTAAGAGATCCTTTACCTGCTCGTCTGTCAGATAGCCCATTTCTATTGTAAGCTCACCAAACTTCTTGTCCTGATGGGTCTGCTCGACTATTACTGAATCAACCTCGGCAGCTGTCATAAGCCTGAGTGGATGGCAAGAGTACCGAGCTTTGCGTGCTTTTGTGCTTTTTCTTTGAGTGCGTCAAAAAGCTGCTCATTAGTGATATACCCCTTTGATAGGAGAAAATTGCCAAAAAATTGAGTATACATATTAATTTCCTCCTATGTGCTTCTTAATCAGACTTATGACCTGATCCTTGTCGATTGGTTTCTGAATGAAGTCACATGCTCCGGCAGCAAGAGCCTTTTTAAGCTCGGACTGTGTGCCTACAGATGATGCAACGAAGATGGTAGCACTGCTGTCATACTCCATAATTTCTGAGATAGGCGTCATTCACTTCTTACTGGCATTACAATGTCTATAAATGTGAGATTTGGCTTATGCTCCTTGTACATATCAATGGCGAGCTGTCCGTTTGCCGCCTCAATGATAGTCGGTGAACCAATGGAATTGATTATGTCCTTCATCTGTTTTCTTGCGAGAATCGAATCATCGCATATAAGTATTTTTTAAATCGTCAAGCTGCATTTTAAAAAACTCCTTCCCCTTGAAAATATAAATATATTTTACTACATTAATAATAGAAATTCAAGAAATAGTTGGGACTTATTTACCATTTATTTTTTCCTTACATGAGGTTATACTAATTTTGGTGATTTTACATATTTTTTGTATATATAAGATCCGTGATAACTATTTAGGAATAATAAATAAAAATACAGGAGAAAGAAGCATGAACTATTTTATTATAATAGATGCGGTCACACTGATACTGGGAATTTACATAATATTTGTGTCACTGCGAATGAAGAAAAGCGGCAAAATTGAAAGTACCTTTGTGGCTGAGGATGAGATGAAAAGATAAAGGATACGGCCGGATATATAGCTTATATTTATCCAAAGTCACTTGTATTCGGCATTGTGATCTTTGTTATCAGTATAGTTGCGATAGTTTCGGATTGCCTCAAAAAGATACCGTACTGGTCATATGTGGAGATGATTATATTCGTCGCAGTAATTATCTGGTTTTCAAATATGTTACGAAATGCCAGAGAAAAATTTGTTAAATTCTAACATGAATTTTGCATTGCAACATGAGACATAATAAAGTATAATGAATTTACAAAGATACCTGAGATGTTCGACAACCCTGTGTATTTAGAACCTACATTTACTTTAAACGGGATTCCTATATGAGCTGTTGGATGTCAGGCCGTCATTATGCAGCGGAAGGCAGAAGGCAGACTGCGGTTACCCACTAGCAAGAGCGCTAGGAGTCTAAATTACAGGACCGGCATTTTGGGTTCTTACAAAAGAATAATAATGTACAAAAGAACTCCGGACGCACAAGAGATTTATGAGATACAAAAGATTTTTAAAGCACAAAGGATTCTTAAGTACAGATGATAAAGGGAGCTGTTTTTGCAGCTCCCATTTTTTGAGCAGTAACCACTATTTGGGTGTTAAGGAGAACAGAAATTTGGCAAATAGAAGACGAAGACGGCAAAAGCCGAATCAGATGGTCTGGATAATGCTTGCGATAACCGTGGTATGCGTGGTTATTGTTTTTGCAATTGTTATGGCGCAAAAGGAAAAGGGGGCACTTGTAAAACAGGCGAGGGCTGTGACGAAGGATATGTGTATGAGAATGCATATATTGTGTCAAATGACGATGGAAGGCTGATTTTCATATGTGATGGAGAGCTTTACAGGGCTAAGGGAACCATGGAGGAGAGCTTTACAGGGGTCTGTGATATTGAAATCAGTGGCTCTAAGGTCAAAAAGATACAGATAAAGCCGGATGATATATCAGGTGTGATGCTGTCATACGGAAACGGAACCATGCAGATTGCAGGGCAGGGTGACATTCCAATGCAGTCAGACAAGCTGCCGGTGTATGATGAGACAGGAGCAGCGCCTAAGGAAATAGCGGTTTCTGACCTGATAATCGGAAGTGAAACTCTTTCTTACATACTTGATTCCGGCAGGATATGTGCCATCGTCAGAAGACAGGTACCTGACCTTACATACATAAGAGTGCTTATAAAAAACGATGGAAAGGATGTATTTCCAACAATTGCGGCAGCTGCCGCAGCTAACCTTTATGTGGATGATGCTGATTGTGGAAGCAATGCTATTGACGATGTGGGTGCATATATGGCAAATGCACAGAAAGGTAAGATAAAGGTGAGCTCAGCGGACAATTATGTCAGCATAAACGGTAAGAGCTATCCGGGCTCATTTGAGTTTATCGGGACAGATGCAGGAATTGTGGCGGTGAATACAGTCGATGTGGAGACATATGTGCGCTATGTGCTGCCGTCGGAGATGCCGTCTACATTTGATGCAGAGGCGCTTAAGGCTCAGGCTGTTTGCGCAAGAACCTTTGTATATTCACAGATGAAAAATACACAGTATGCGCTATACGGAGCAAATATTGACAATACCACGGCTTTTCAGGTCTATAACGCTTCAGAAACAAAGCAGTCGACCGATGAGGCTGTAAAAGCTACAGCAGGACAGGTTGTCTCATGTGGAGGAAGCTTAATAACATGTTATTATTTTTCTACGTCTGCCGGAAAAACCGAAGATATGGAGGTATGGTCTTCGAGTACACCGGATTTCATACACAAGGTGGAGTCGGTGGATGACAATTCGCCATACTACAGATGGACCTCGGAGCTTGATTTATCGGCATACAATGATCCTCAGTACGGCACAGCAACAGGTATTTCTGTCGATAAGACATCGGATGCTGGGTATGTACTTTCGCTCACAATAAATTATGGAAACAAATCGCAGACCTTTACGGCGGAGAATGATATAAGAAAGGCGTTAGGCATTATCAGAAAAAAGTTACATTAAACGATGGCTCTGCGAGGGAGAATATGTCGATGATACCAAGCGCCTGCTTTAGTGTGAGTGCCGGTGCAAATGGTCACTATACACTGTCCGGAGGAGGCTTCGGCCATGGAATAGGCTTCAGCCAGTATGGGGCAGACAAGCTGGCAAAGGCAGGAAGCAGCTATAAGGATATAATCGGATATTATTATAAGGATGTGACTGTGGTGGATATAAGCAGTGTACGTAGTGAGCAGTGATATGTCTCAATTATTATAACTTTCGGGATTTTATTATATTTAGCAGTCACTATAGCCGATTTAAGGTGAATTTTACGTTAAAAAAAAAAATTGATAGCATGGATAGTAGAAATGTGGTAATATCGAAGTGCTTAGATACATGACTATGTGTGTGATAGTAAGATACATTGTAATTATTTCGTAAGAAAACAAGAGGATTTGATAATGAATTTACCGATAGAGTTTGAAAAAAGATGAAGGCCTTTCTGGGCAATGAGTGGGATGATTTCTTATACAGCTATGACAATAACAGATTTCAGGCGCTCCGATTCAATACCTTAAAAGTGCAAAGCCCTGAAGAAATAATGCGGATATTGAATGTACTTGGAATTTCTTCAGATAAAAGGGTTTCGTGGGCAAATGAGGCATATTACTTTGATGAGAACGTGCGTCCGGGAAAGCATCCGTATCATGAGATGGGGCTTTACTACATACAGGAGCCAAGTGCCATGTCGGCGGCTGCACTTTTAGCTCCAAAGCCGGGTATGAGAGTGCTTGACCTGTGTGCGGCACCCGGTGGAAAGAGCACACAGCTTGCCACATATTTAGGAGACAGCGGACTTTTGGTATCAAATGAGATTAACACACAAAGAAGCCGGATTTTGTCGCAGAATATAGAGCGTATGGGAATCAAAAATGCGATTGTGACAAATGAGGACAGCTTTGTGCTTGCTTCACATTTCCCAGGCTTTTTTAATGCTATACAGGTGGATGCACCTTGCTCAGGAGAAGGAATGTTTCGAAAGCTGCCTGAGGCAATAGAGCAGTGGAGCGTGGAAAATGTGGCAATCTGTGCGGCAAGGCAGAAGGAAATATTGGATAATGCTGCGGTGATGCTTAAGCCGGGAGGCGTGATAGTATACAGCACATGCACCTTCTCAAAGGAAGAAAATGAGGATGTAATTGAGTATTTTTTGGAGAGACATCCTGATTTTACACTTGAAGAAATGGAGCGCTTCTGGCCGCATAAGGTGGACGGAGAGGGACATTTTGTGGCAAAGCTTGTGAGAAGAGGCAGTGTGGACACAGACCTTAAAGCTGACAGGAAAAACAAAAAGAACAAAAATAGTAAGAACAGGAAAAATGAAACAAAGCCGGCTCTCACAAAAGAAAATATGAAGCTTCTCTCAGAGTTTCTTGATGAGACTATATCAGAGAATATGGCAGCATGGATAAAAAACTCAAGGCTTGTCATGTTTGGGGAGCAGCTCTACAGGCTGCCTGATATGGAAGTGGATATTAAGGGCCTTAAGGTGCAGCGAGCAGGGCTTCATATAGGAGAGTTTAAAAAACAGCGCTTTGAGCCGTCGCATTCGCTGGCACTTGCACTTAAGCTAAATGATGCTAAAAACGTAGTAAAGCTTACATGTGACAATCCGCAGACTATCGGCTTTTTCAATGGTCAGTCAGTTATGTTATCTGATGAGCAGGCGGCTGAATGCAAAAAGGCTGGGCACTTGTATGTGTAGATGGATATCCGGCCGCTGGGGCAAGGTGAATGGTGCACAGGTTAAAAACCATTATCCTAAGGGGCTTAGAAATAAAATATAAAGAAAATAGAAAAATTTTCTACTTGCAAAATATAGAGATTGTGCTAAAATGACTTATGTGTTATTAAGAAATAAGCATTTGCGATATATATGTCGCAGCTATATATAATAAAAGCAATGAAGGTGCATAGTAGATTATAGTACTTTGACCAGAGAGAGATTGTCATCGGCTGAAAGCAGTCTTACAAAAAGGCTATTGATTGAAGTTCACACTGAAGCTGCATGGATGAAGCACAGTAGTTCATGACGTGTTATGTACGTTACACATATCAATGAGAGTCCATTGGATATTTCTTCAATGGAAATCAGGGTGGTATCGCGGAATTTTCGTCCCTGCATGGTTTAATAGCCATGCAGGGACGTTTTTATCGCATAAACGGCGAATTCAAGCTTGAAGTTACGGGTTTATGCAAATTAAGAAAAAATATTATGAGGTGAAATTCGATGAGAGACAAAATTCAACAGATCAGAGAAAAAGCACTTGCTGAAATTGATAAGGCTGACGGTCTTGAAAAATTAAATGATGTGCGTGCTGCAATTCTTGGAAAGAAGGGTGAGCTCACAGCAGTCTTAAAGGGCATGAAGGATGTTGCTCCTGATGAGAGACCAAAGGTAGGCCAGTGGGTCAATGAGACACGTGAGGCAGTTGAGAAGCTTCTTGATGAGAAGGTTAAGAAATTTGAGGCAGAGGCACTTAAGCGCAAGTATGAGAGCGAGAAAATAGATGTCACTATGCCTGCAAAGAGAAGCAAAAAGGGTAATCTTCATCCTGTAACACAGGTAAAGGATCAGCTCTCAGAGATTTTCACATCTATGGGCTTTGAGGTTTATGAGGGAACAGAAATCGAGAATGATTACTATAATTTTACAGCTTTAAATACTCCAAAGGATCATCCGGCCCGTGATATGCAGGATACATTCTACTTATCACCTGAGTTCTTACTTCGTACACAGACCTCAGCAGGACAGATTCACGTTATGGAAGCAAAGAAGCCACCTATCAAGGTTGTTTCACCGGGTAAGGTTTTCCGTTCGGATGATGATGCGACACATTCTCCTATGTTCACACAGATGGAGGGACTTGTGGTAGATAAGGGCATCACGCTCTGCGATTTAAAGGGTATGCTTGACCAGCTTGTAAAGAAGATGTTCGGAAAGAATGTCACAACACGTCTTCGTCCTTCATACTTCCCATTTACAGAGCCGTCTGTAGAGGTTGATGTAAGCTGTTTCCAGTGCCACGGCAAGGGCTGCTCTTTATGCAAGGGCACAGGCTGGATTGAGGTGCTTGGTGCAGGCGTAGTAAATAAAAAGGTGCTTGAGGGCTGTGGCATAGACACAAATGAGTACAGTGGTTTTGCATTTGGTATCGGTCTTGAGCGTATTGCAATGCTCAAATACGGAATTAACAACATCAAGCTTTTATTCGAGTCAGACCTTAGGGTATTAGACCAGATTGATGACAACTAGATTCATTTTTCTTGAATATATAACAGGAGGCAAAAATTATGTTAACACCACTTAGCTGGTTAAAAGATTATGTAGATATAGATGTAACACCAAAGGAGTTAGAGGAAAAATTATTCTCATGTGGTTTCGAGGTTGAGGAATCATATGAGGTGGGAAAGGATATCTCAAACGTAGTAGTCGGTCTTGTAGAAAAATGTGAGCCGATTCCTGAGACACACCTGAGCCTGTGTCAGGTAAATGCCGGATCACATGGCACATTCCAGATCTGCTGTGGAGCGGACAATGTAAAAGCAGGGGCAAATATCCTCTTGCACTTATCGGCGCAACAGTATATGCCACAGCAAAGGATCACGTTACAATAGAGGGCGTGATGGAGATAAAGCAGGGCAAGCTGCGTGGATATGATTCATATGGAATGTTATGCTCAGGCGTAGAGCTTGGCTTAAATGAAGATCTCTATCCGGGGGCAGGCTACAACGGACTTTTGGTTTTACCTGAGGATGCTAAGGCGGGAGATGATGTAAAACCTATCCTCGGCCTTGATGACTGGATTTTTGATATTGCAATCACAGCAAACAGACCTGACTGCCAGTGTATATATGGCATGGCAAGAGAGGTTGCTGCTGTTTTGGGAAAAGAGCTTAAGGAGCCTGCACTTGACTATACTGCTGATGATGTGAAGAAGGAAAATTTCAAGGTATCTGTTCTGGCACAGGATATCTGCCCTCGCTACACAGCTCACTATGTGCATGATGTAAAAATCTCTGAGTCACCGGCATGGATGAGAAAGCGTCTTGCACTTGTTGGAATAGGCTCTATCTCAAATGTGGTAGACATCACTAACTTTATTTTAAAAGAGCTCGGACAGCCAATGCATGCTTTTGATTACTCATACCTTGAGGGAGATGAGATTGTAGTAAGACGTGCAAACGATGGAGAGAAAATTGTCACACTTGATGAGAAGGAATTTGAGTTAAACAGCAATAACCTCGTTATCTGTGACGGAAGGAAGCCAGTTGCGCTCGCCGGTATCATGGGCGGCTTAAACTCTGAGATTAACGACGGAACCACAGAGGTAATGTTTGAGTCTGCAAAATTTGCAAGAGATAATATCAGAAAGAGCTCACGTGCGCTGGGACAGTCATCTGATTCGAGTGCACTTTACTCAAAGGGTGTAAACGAGTACACAACAGCCATGGCCATGAAGAGAGCGCTTCACCTGATGGAGGAGCTTGGCTGTGGTAAGGTTTCTTCAACTCACGTTGAGGTGACTACTGGAAACTCACTTGAGCCAAAAGAGATGAAGGTTTCTATTGCAAAGGTTAATGGTGTGCTTGGAATAGAGGTACCTACAGAGGATATTGTGAGAATACTCACAAATTTAGGCTTTGCACCGGTTGTAAGTGGTGATGAGCTGACACTCATGATTCCTGCATATCGTGAGGATATGGAGGATTATCCGGATGTTGCCGAGGAGGTTATCCGTATGTATGGCTATGACCACGTCATTCCTGCATTCATGCCTACGGCACAGGTTACACTCGGAGGACTCAACCTTAGACAGCAGACAGAGCGCAAGATAAAAGAGGTGCTCTGTGCAGCAGGCGCGTATGAGGGAATACATTACTCATTCTTCTCACCTGCTGATCTTGATTTGCTCAGATTCCCGGAGGATGCACCTGAAAGACATGCTATCAGGCTTATAAACCAATCAATGTTGACCTCTCGCTTATGAGAACAACACTTGCTTCTGAGATGCTTTATGCCATAGCAAGAAATCAGAAGAAGGGTATCCTGGAGGGAAGAATCTTTGAGCTGGGAAATATCTTTATCGCAAAGGAGCTTCCGCTTACAGAGTATCCGGATGAGAGAGAGACACTTTGTGCAGGCGTATTCGGTGAGGATGAATCGTTCTTTACTATAAAGGGACTGGCTGAGACTGTAGCAGATGCGCTTGATGTGAAGTTTACATACAAGCCGGCTCAAAAGCCATTCCTTCATCCATATCAGACAGCAGAGGTATTCTGTGACGGACAAAAATCGGATATCTCGGTCAGGTAAGATATGAGATATGCGATGAGCTTGACATGAGAGTACCAGCATATGTGATGGAGCTTGACCTTAGAGTACTTTCACAGTGGTATGGAAAGGACAGAGTATTTACTCCAATCTCAAAATTTGATGATGAGAAGAGAGATTTTGCCTTTGTTGTGGACAAGGATATCACATGTGAGCAGATTGAAAACGGTATCAGGGAAGCCTGTGATTATGTCTCAGATGTTACACTGTTTGATGTTTACGAGGGTGTACAGCTTCCTCCGAATAAGAAGAGCATGGCGTACAGTGTAGTATTTACACCAAAGGATGAGGAGCTTAAGACTAAGAAGGTCGAGGCTTTGTAAAGGATATACTTGCTCATCTTAAAGAGACTGCAGGTATCACACTTCGTGGTTAGACGTTAGTATAGTGTTAGGAATAGGAAAATTATGGACGTAAAAGATTTTGATTATGATCTTCCGGAGGAGCTGATAGCACAGGATCCTCTGGAGGACCGCTCCAGCTCAAGACTCATGGTGCTTGACAAGAATACAGGAGAAGTCAGCCATCATGTGTTCAAGGAGATTGTTAAATATTTAAGACCGGGCGACTGCCTTGTGCTCAACAATACAAAGGTCATTCCTGCACGTCTGTTTGGCGTGAAGGAAGGAACTATGGCAAAGATAGAGATACTTCTTCTAAAGCGCAGACAAAATGACGTATGGGAGACTCTTGTAAAGCCCGGTAAAAAGGCAAAGCCGGGCACAAAGATTATATTTGGTGACGGACTTTTAACAGGTGAAGTAATAGATGTGGTTGATGATGGAAACAGGCTGATTCAGTTCAGCTATGAGGGTATTTTTGAGGAGATACTTGATAAGCTCGGACAGATGCCGCTGCCTCCGTATATAACACATCAGCTAAAGGACAAGAACCGCTACCAGACAGTATATGCAAAGTATGACGGCTCGGCCGCTGCGCCTACGGCAGGACTGCATTTCACAAAGGAACTTTTACAGCAGGTAAAGGATAAGGGAGTGGATATAGCAGAGGTGACTTTACATGTGGGGCTTGGCACGTTTAGACCGGTAAAGGTGGATAATGTGCTTGATCACCATATGCATTCTGAGTTTTACATGGTGTCACAGGAGGCTGCAGACAAGATTAATAATGCAAAGAAAAATGGCGGCAGAATAATATCTGTCGGCACTACAAGCACTCGTACCTTAGAGGCAGCATCCGATGAAAACGGCATGCTAAAAGAGTGCAGCGGATGGACGGATATCTTTATTTATCCGGGATACAGCTTTAAGGTGATTGACTGTCTGATTACAAATTTCCATCTGCCGCAGTCTACACTTGTCATGCTTGTGTCAGCATTAGCAGGCAGAGAGCATGTCCTTAATGCATACAAAGAGGCTGTAGAGGAAAGATACAGGTTTTTCAGCTTTGGTGATGCGATGTTTATAACGAACGATATGCATATGGACGATGAGGCAGCTGAATAAATTTTACTTGTAAAAATCAGTCATATATACTAATATGTTGTTTGAGGGTAATTTGTTCCCTTAGTCAATAATATAATAGATGGGGTAAAGTGAATGGAAGAAAAGAGAAGACATAAAAGACTTGACATTGATGTATCGGTACAGTTAGAGCGGCTGGATGAGGACGGAGTGACAACACTTAAGTATTGTCATGTGGATGTCACAGATATTTCCAGAAGCGGTATAGGATTTAATGCAAAGGTACCTCTTGATATACATACATATTATGACACCAAGATCCAATTTGACCAAGGAGGTTGTGGATGCGGTTGTCGAGATTGTACGAAGAACAGACAGTGAAGAAGGAGTATATCACTATGGTGCTGTGTTTATCGGTATGACAGACACTGATGCACTCAAGATTGATATTTATCAGATTTTCAATGATTTATAAAGTAAAAAAAGTAAATCATCCACATGATATAGTAACCAGTGTACCTGGCTCAAAGAGTATCACAAACAGGGCCTTTTAATCGCTGCACTCGCAAGCGGGCGCAGCGTTTTAAAAGGGTGTCTTTTTAGTGATGATTCGAGACATTTTATAGATGCACTGATTCGTCTTGGATTTCCGGTTTTGGTGGATGAGGATAAAAGAAAAATAACAATAACAGGCTTTGGAGGCAGGATACCAAAGAATGAAGCTGAGATAGATGTGGGAAGTGCAGGTACCGCTGCACGTTTTCTTACAGCTCTTCTTGGACTGTCAAAGGGCAGATACCATATAGTGTCTTCTGAGCAGATGAAGAAGCGTCCTATGAAGGATCTGCTTGTATCGCTTGAAAAGCTGGGTGCCCATATTGAGTATGATGAGAACGAATATCATTTTCCTTTTACCATCGGAAATACAGGGGAGTATGCTGATACTGTTGATATAAACGTAGACAAGAGCAGCCAGTTTTTGAGTGCCCTTCTTATCTCGGCGATAGTGATGGAAAAGAACTTTACGATTAATGTCACAGGAACGCATGGTATGGCATATGTTGAGATGACGCGTCTTATGATGAAGCAGTTTGGGCTTGATGTGATGCAGGATAAAAAGAATAACAGCTTTATTATCCCTAAGAAAGCGGCGTATGAAAGCTTAGACTATGATATAGAGCCGGATGTGTCGGCTGCATGCTATTTTTATGCAATGAGCCCGCTTTTACATGTTAAGTCAAAGGTGATGGGGGTGCACCAGAACAGCTTGCAGGGAGATGTGGCATTTCTTGATGTGCTTGCGGATATGGGCTGCACAATTTCCGACGAGGCAGACGGCATAGTGTGTATGCCACCAAAGAATGCTCATATACATGGCGGAAGCTGGGATTTGTCAACATTCTCAGATCAGGCGCTGACACTTGCTGCGATTGCACCGTTTGCAAAGGAGCCTGTAGGGATAGAAGGCATTTCGCATATCCGTCTGCAGGAGTGTGACAGGATAAAAGCCATCGAGGAAAACCTGGCTGAATTAGGTGTGAGGGTTGAAGAAACTGAAAATGGCTTAAGGATTTATCCGGCAGAGTGTATTAAGCCTTGTAAAATTAAAACGTATGACGATCATCGCGTAGCCATGTCATTTACTTTGCCGGGGCTTAAGGCAGAGGGGGTTGAGATAATAGACCCTTATTGCTGCCGCAAGACTTTTGAGAATTTCTATGAGGTACTTGAGGAGAGCGTCTATTAATAAAGTGTTATTGGTTTCTGTTTATTTGTAAACAGTGCTGCATTGGACGGTATAAAAAGAGCTGTAAAACGAATCAAATTCGTTTTACGGCTCTTTGTTTTTGGTATTAAAACCATATAACAGGATAAATCATCTGCGGTGAATAGTATAGTTTCTTTCTTTAAGTACGCTGATAGCCGATTCAAGAGCATCTTCGTCATAGAACTCTATGCGCAGTACACCCTCCTCAAACTCACGGTTGTTTATGATGCCGATATTCTTGATGTTGATGCCGTTGAAGGCTAAAAGGCTTGCAAGCACTGCAATACCGCCTGCCTCATCGGCAATATCGACAAATATCTCGTGGAAATCCTTGCGGATTTTGGCACCGGGCAGTGTGAGTGAATCCCTGTAATTCTTTGAATCCTGGAAATAATCAATCATCTTTTGAGAACTGCCCTCTGCAATTATTTCGCGAAGCTTATGGAAATTGGCTTCATACTGGTCCATGAGTGAGAGCAGCTGTGTTTTGTTGGACTCACATATGTTTTCCCACATGACAGGGGAGCTTGCGGCGATACGTGTCACATCGCGGAAGCCACCGGCAGCAATTGTTTTCATGGTCTCTTTTTCGGAATCAATATGCTCAATCAGATTGACAAGAGAGTATGCAATCATATGTGGCAGGTGGCTGATGGCTGCGGTAGCATGATCGTGCTCCCTGTAGTCTAAAATGAGAGCTATCGAGCCGAGCGAAAGTACAAATTGTCTGAAATTATTCAGATTTTCTTCAGTAGTTGCTGCAGTAGGAGTGATAATATAGTAGGCGTTCTCCAAAAGCTGCTTGTCTGAATTGAGTATGCCCGTTTTTTCAGAGCCGGTCATAGGATGCCCGCCGATAAAATTGTGCTCAAGGCCAAGCTCTATAACCTTTTCGTGAATCTGGGTTTTGGTGCTGCCTACATCTGTGATGATACAGTCATCCTTTATGATATCCTTAAGTTGTGTGAGATATTCGATATTTTTGTTTACCGGTGCACACAGAAAGATTACGTCGCAGTCTTTAAAAGAGTTAAGCTCTAAAAGCTCATTATTATCTATCAGGCCAAGCCCAAAGGCATCCTCTGTGGTCTGTTGATGCCCTGCTGTTGCGATAATTGAGACCTTTGGATTATTTTCTTTCATTTTTCTGGCTATCGAGCCGCCAATCAGACCGAGCCCTATAAAGCCAACTTATCAAAATGCATTTATGTGTATCTCCTAATTATTTATTGTAACTATTCAGAATCACCACACACACATTCTCAAAATCGCACTATAGTGGTTCGGAATATTTACAATATATTATATCCAATTTAACACTATAAAGCAATAAATTATTGACATATTTATTCCAATATAATAATAAAAAATAATCGTCAGATTGCATAAAAGTGTTGTAAATTATATAAAATATTAGTACAATGTTTACATACTATAATAATGTCAGGGAGGTACTTGAAATGAATGTTTACACTACTGAGAAGATTCGAAACGTCGTGCTTTTAGGCCATAGCGGCTGTGGCAAGACATCACTCGTGGAAGCTATGGCATATCTGGCAGGACAGACTACCAGAATGGGCACTGTAGCGGATGGCAGCACTATCAGCGATTTTGACAAAGAAGAGATAAAGCGTCAGTTCTCTATACATACATCGGTTGTACCGATTGAGTGGGATAATGTCAAAATAAATATTCTCGATACTCCTGGTTTTTTTGATTTTGTGGGAGAGGTTGAAGAAGCTGTATCGGCTGCAGATGCTGCAATCATCGTGGTTTCAGGCAAGGCAGGCATACAGACAGGCACAAAAAGAGCATGGGAGATATGCGAGAAATACAAGCTGCCGAGGATGATTTTCGTGACGGACATGGATATCGACAATGCAAGCTTCAAGGATGTGGTATTAAAGCTGCAGGAGCTTTACGGCAAGAAAATAGCTCCATTTCATCTGCCGATCAGAGAGAATGAGAAGTTTGTGGGCTATGTCAATGTCATCCAGCAGAGGGCAAAGAGATGGAATGAAAGCGGAGGCGTGGATAAGTTTGATGTGCCTGAGTACTCAAAGGAGAACCTGGGAATATGTCGTGAGGCTTTAGTTGAAGCTGTAGCTGAGACAAGTGAGGAGTTCATGGACAGATATTTCGGCGGAGAGGAGTTTTCTGATGATGAAATCAGGGCTGCGCTTCGTGCAAACGTGCTTGAGGGCTCTATTGTACCGGTGCTCATGGGCTCAAATATTCTCGCAAGAGGCATGTATACACTTATGGCTGATATTGTGAAATACCTGCCAAGTCCTGAGAAGAGAAGCTGTACCGGTATTAACACCAAGACAAATGAGGTGTATAATGCTGATTATGATTTGCAAAATCAAAGAGCGCTTATGTGTTCAAGTCTATAGTTGACCCGTACATCGGTAAGTATTCACTGATCAAGGTTAATTCGGGCGTATTAAAGACAGATGATGTACTTTACAATTATCACAGGGACTGCGATGAAAAAATCGGAAAGCTCTATGTGATGAGAGGCAGTAAGGTGGAGGAAGTGAAGGAGCTTCATGCAGGTGATATAGGAGCGCTTGCAAAGCTTACAAAGACTCTTACGACAGATTCGCTTTCCACCAGAAATATGCCGGTTACATATCTTAGAACAAGTATATCAAAGCCGTATGTGGCAATGCGCTACAAGGCAAAGAAAAAGGGCGATGAGGACAAGATTTCCCAGTCTTTACAGAAACTGTTAATGGAGGATCTGACACTAAACAGTGTAAATGACAGCGAAAATGGACAGACTGTACTATATGGTATCGGTGATATGCAGCTTGAGGTAGTGGCAAGTGAGCTTCTTGAAAAGTACAAGGTGGAGATAGAGCTTATGCGTCCAAAGGTAGCCTTTAAGGAGACTATCAGGAAAAAATCTGACGTAGAGTACAAGTACAAGAAGCAGTCGGGCGGACACGGACAGTACGGACATGTCAAGATGACATTTGAGCCGTCAGGTGATATGGATACGCCATATGTATTTGAGCAGACGGTCGTAGGAGGAGCTGTACCGAAGAACTTCTTCCCGGCTGTTGAAAAGGTATTGCAGAGTCCGTGAAAAAGGGACCTCTTGCAGCCTATCCTGTGACAGGTATAAAGGCTGTGCTGTATGACGGCTCTTATCATCCGGTTGATTCATCTGAGATGGCCTTTAAGGTGGCAACACAGCAGGCCTTTAAAAAGGGCATTATGGAGCAAAGCCGGTGCTTCTTGAGCCGATTGCCACTCTTAAGGTAGTGGTGCCTGAGGGCTATACAGGTGATGTGATGGGTGAGCTTAACAAGAGACGTGCGCGAGTGATGGGCATGAACCCGACAGACAATGGATATCAGGAGATAGTTGCGGATATTCCTTATCTGGAGCTTTATGGATACAATGCCACACTTCGCTCAATGACGAGTGGAAGCGGCACATTCTCGTATGAGTTTGCCAGATATGAGCAGGCACCGGATGATGTGGCTGCAAAACAGATAGAAGAAAGGGCAAGCAAGCTTGTTGAAGTTGAAGAGTAGAATAGCATTAATTATATTACTTACATTGATTTTTACCAATACTCATGTGTTTGCATCGGAGATAAAAGAGGCAGAAGCTGCCTCTTTTGCTTCCGGGCCATCACTAAATACACTGGTTGACAATATGTCAGAAAGTGATGGTGTTTCATATATTTACTATAATCTGGGTGGTGCGGCAAACAATATCAATAATTATGGATACATCACGCCAAAGCAGAAATTCATGGGACTAAGAGAACCGCACAAATACGGTTATAAATTTGATGGCTGGTATCTGGATGAGCATTTTTCAAAAAAGGCGGATGTTCTGACATACGAAAAAGCAAATGGATATGTGGTATATGCCAAATGGGTCAGGACGATTAACAATGAATACAGCGTAGAGCATTACAATTACAGGAGTAATAAAAAAGCGCATACACTGGCGCTTAAGGATTGCGATTACGATTTTATAGATGAAATAGATATTCCGGGCATGCCGGAGACGAAGGAAAATGATTTTCTCAATAATTATATTTTCAGTGAGGCACAGTGTCCTCAGGGGATTTGTATCACGGACGAATACGTGCTTATCACGAGCTATTCTGATGACAAGGGCTCACTCGGGGAGCTTATGGTATTTGACAGGGAGGACGGAGAGTACCTTGTGACACTTGGCATGGATGCAAACAGTCACCTGGGAGGAATTGCCTTTGACGGGGAAAATGTATGGGTGTGCAATTCCTACGACACAACTGTGGAGCGCATCTCGTATGATTTTATCTCTCTAATGGCCACTGCGAATTCCAAGCAGGTCATCGATGCGACAGGTGTGGTAGATGTGTTTGATGTGGGAAACAAGCCGTCATGCATCACATTCTATGGAGGCAGGCTGTGGATAGCCACTCATAATATCCTTTTTAAGTCAAAGATGGTAGCATATTATTATGACAAAAAGGACGACAGGCTCACAAGCCTGAGCACATATACGATACCTGCCAGAGTGCAGGGCGTTACATTTGATGCCTCAGGAAAGGTATATCTGAGTACCTCCTATGGCAGGAATGAGTCATCGTATATCAAGTGCTACAAATCACTCATAGCTCTGTCGTCAAGGCCAAACAGCCCCGACATCACAATAGAGATGCCGCCGGCTCAGAGGAGCTTGACAGTGTGGATAAAAGCTTGTATGTCATTTTTGAATCTGCGGGAGAGAAGTACCTTGAGGGTACGGATGGCAAGGGAAACTCGCCTGCACCGATAGACAAGATACTTCGCATAAATACAGATTCATTTAAAAATTAAACTATAGCATTTTTAAAAGCTTTTCAACCTGCCTGCGGTTTTTCTCAGGCAGGTTTTTGCTTAGCTCAGTGCACATGGAATAGACCTCTTCTTTGGTAAATTCTATGCCGTTACGCTTTGCCTCCTTAATACTTTCCATGAGAAACGGCATGGCACTTGTTGTGTCCTTTGGTTTTTCCTTTTGTGCAAAATTATTTAAAAATTCCTGCTTTGTCATAAATCTCCCTATTGTCCAAAACTGAAAAAATATTTAATAGATTGTCTATCGTATCCTGTTCGCTTTTGCTGCAGTATTTCTTTAAGGCATTGAGCATGGAAAGCCTTCTGTCTGCCATACTTTCTGTCTCTGCAACAGACAGTGCAGGTGCACAATCTATCATTCTCATTGAATTCATAAGTGATATGTAGTGAACCATAAGAGTCATTTGCTTTTGTGAGTCATGCGGCATATATGGAATTATGGTTTTAAGCATCTGAAGCTCCCTTGTCTGGGTTATTTCATCGAATGGTGTAAACAGGCTGTTCTCGTCCATAAAAATCCTTTAAAATATATTTCTATATAATATGTCACCTGATTCACATTATGCATGTTTACAGCATATATTATTAAAAAAAAGATATATGCTTATCATAGATGGTCACGACGTATACGAGATAGACGAAGAATGCATCAAAAAGCACAGGGTGAAGGGCGAATGTAAAGTCCTTGAAAAGCTCAAAGAAAAAGAGCAGCGCAGGCAAAAAAAGAATACTGAAAAATCGTAAAAAGCTGCGGGCCGAAAAGACCCGCAGTAAAAATGTAAATCAGCAGCCGCAGCCACATCCGCAGCCGTTATTGCTGTTGCCGCCACAGCCAAAGCCACCACAGCAGAAAAGTAAGATGATAGCCCAGATACAGCTGTTATTGCCACTTCCACAGTCGTTTCCTCCGAAGAAAGAGCCTCCGTTACCATTTCCACAACAGCAGCACAGTAACAGGATGATCCATAAAATCGAAGAACATCCGCATCCGTTATCTGTATTGCTGCATGAACAGTTTGTTGCTGCTAAATCACTCATAAGTGACCTCCAATAAAATTTATTTACACTCTAGGTTATGATAGACATAACAAAAGTGTTACACTAAGATTTAAATTTTTTATTGACACAAAAAGTATAATTGTATACAATTATTCAAAAGATAAAACTAAGCACAGGAGATGTGAAGATGAGAGAAGTTTTGATGAACGAAAAAACAAATTTACTGCAGCTTGAAGAGCATTTTTATCAGCTCGTGGATGTAGATGAGCCGAATACTTTTAGAAATCTCTTTCCTTATTCAGAAGTTCCTAAGATAGCATTCAATGACAGAATAGTGCCGCACAATATGCCGGAGGACATTTGGATTACAGATACTACATTCAGAGATGGCCAGCAGTCGAGAGCACCGTACACGACGGAGCAGATTGTTACCATTTATGATTATTTACATAAGCTTGGTGGCCCTAAGGGAATAATCAGACAGAGCGAGTTTTTCCTCTACAGCAAAAAGGACAGGGACGCTGTTTACAAGTGTCTCGAGAGAGGATATAAGTTCCCGGAGGTTACATCGTGGATTCGTGCCAGCAAAAAGGACTTTGAGCTTGTAAAGGATATAGGACTCAAGGAAACCGGTATACTGGTAAGCTGTTCGGATTATCATATTTTCTATAAGATGAAGATGACCAGACGCGAGGTAATGAATATGTATCTGTCAGTCATCAGGGAGTGCCTTGAGACAGGAATAAGCCCTAGGTGCCATCTGGAGGATATCACACGTTCTGATATATATGGTTTTGTTATTCCGTTCTGTGTTGAGCTCATGAAGCTGCAGGAGGAGTACAAGATTCCGATTAAGGTGCGTGCCTGTGATACAATGGGATATGGAGTAAACTTCCCGGGAGCAGTTATACCTCGAAGCGTGCCGGGGATCATATACGGACTTAACACACATGCAGGTGTGCCTTCATCACAGATTGAGTGGCATGGACACAATGACTTTTACAAGGCAGTAAACAATTCGACTACGGCATGGCTCTACGGAGCAAGCGGTGTCAACTGTTCACTGTTTGGTATCGGAGAGAGAACCGGAAACACACCACTTGAGGCTATGGTATTTGAGTATGCACAGCTTAAAGGCACACTCGATGGAATGGATACAACGGTTATCACAGAGTTGTCAGAGTACTTTGAGAAGGAGCTTGGATATGTGCAGCCGAGCCGTACACCTTTTGTCGGCAGAAACTTCAATGTGACGAGAGCCGGAATCCATGCTGACGGACTTCTCAAAAATGAGGAAATTTACAACATATTCGATACAGGTAAATTCTTAAACAGACCACCTCTTGTAGCAGTGTCCAATACATCGGGACTTGCAGGAATAGCGCTGTGGATAAACACCTACTACCGCCTGCCGGATGACAGAAAAGTAGATAAGAACTCAAAGCTTGTGACCATGATAAAGGAATGGGTAGATGAGCAGTACGACGAGGGCCGTGTGACTACCATCACAGATAATGAGCTTGTAGTTCAAATTACTGATTGCTGTAAAAAGCTTAATATAGTATTATAGTGAGGTAGATTATTACATGTCACATGATAATTACAGCCTGAGTGCCAGAGTATACAATCATATCAGGGATGGTATACTTGCAGGAACATTTGCAAAGGGCGATGAGCTTAAGGAAAAGAATATCGGTGATGAGCTTGGAGTGAGCAGGACTCCCGTGAGGGAGGCACTGCGTCAGCTTGAGCTTGAGGGACTTGTGTCTATCATCCCCAATAAGGAGCGTTCGTGGAGGGTGTTTCCACGGACGATATCAGGGATATATACGAGATAAGGGCTCTGCTTGAGGGACTTTGTGCCAGATGGGCTGCAACGAGGATATCGGACGAGCTCATGGCGGCCATGGAGGAGAATATTTATCTCACGGAGTTTCATGAGAAAAAGGGCAATGCAAAGAAGCTTCTTGAGCTGGACAATAGGTTTCATGAACTGCTGTATGAGGCCGGCGGAAGCAAGGAACTTATGAGGGTATTAAAGGACTATCATGAGTATGTCGGCAGAGTGAGAAAGGTGACACTCGGCGAGACAAAAAGAGCCAAAAACTCCACTCACGAGCATAAACAGATATGCGAGGCAATTAAGAATCATGACGCACTGCTGGCAGAAAAAAGCGCCAGAGAGCATATAAACAATTCAAAGAAAAATATGGAACACCTTGGTTGGGAGAACCTTATTAAGTAAAGGAGATTTAAGAATGAGCAAGATTACGATGACAACACCCCTTGTAGAGATGGACGGAGACGAGATGACCAGAATTCTCTGGCAGATGATAAAGGATGAGCTTTTAATACCTTTTATCGATTTAAAGACAGAGTATTATGATCTGGGCTTAGAGGAGCGAAATCGTACAGATGATCAGGTGACCGTTGAATCAGCAAAGGCAACCATGAAATACGGTGTCGCAGTAAAATGTGCGACAATCACACCAAACGCAGCCAGAATGACAGAGTACAATTTAAAGGAGATGTGGAAGAGCCCTAACGGCACAATAAGAGCCATGCTTGACGGAACAGTGTTCAGAGCACCAATCGTTGTAAAGGGTATAGAGCCAAACGTAAAGACATGGGTTAAACCAATTACAATCGCTCGTCATGCATATGGTGATGTATACAAGGCAACAGAGATGAAGGTAGCCGGTCCCGGAAAGGCTGAGCTTGTATTTACAGCAGAAGACGGAACTGAGACCAGAGAATTAATACATGAGTTTAAGGCGCAGGAGTTATTCAGGGACAGCATAACCTGGATGATTCAATTGAGAGCTTTGCACATAGCTGCTTTAAGTATGCACTTGATACAAAGCAGGATTTATGGTTTGCTACAAAGGATACCATCTCAAAGAAATATGACCACACCTTCAAGGATATCTTCCAGGAAATCTTTGATGCACAGTATAAGGATGCTTTTGAGAAGGCTGGAATTACATATTTCTACACACTTATTGACGATGCAGTTGCCAGGGTAATGAAATCTGAGGGTGGATTTATCTGGGCATGCAAGAACTACGACGGAGATGTAATGAGTGATATGATCTCATCTGCATTCGGCTCACTTGCCATGATGACATCAGTGCTTGTATCCCCTCACGGATACTATGAGTATGAGGCAGCACATGGAACAGTTCAGAGACATTATTACAAGCATTTAAAGGGTGAGGAGACCTCAACAAACTCTGTAGCTACTATTTTGCATGGACAGGAGCACTCAGAAAAAGAGGAGAGCTTGACAAGCTTCCGGCACTTTCTGAGTTTGCAGACAAGCTTGAGGCAGCTGCATAAAGACTATTGAGAGCGGAAAGATGACAAAGGATCTCGCACTCATCACAACAATTGAAAATCCTACTGTTTTAAACAGCGAAGGCTTCATCAAGGCAATCAGAGAGGAGCTTGAGAAGACAATTTAATCTGAAATTTGGTTTTTAGCCTTAGAATAAGATATAACCCGGGGATAATTATGAATTTTTTGAATGTTAAATTCTTAACACATTGACAGATGACCTTCAAAAATTATAATTAATCTTGGGTTTTTGTCTTTAAAAGAGAAATGATATCCTGATGATTGGAGGAATAAGACTTGAGTAAAGAAATATCACAGGCGGTTATCAGAAGGCTGCCACGATACTATAGATATCTCGGAGAGCTTTTGGATGAGGGAGTGGAGCGTATTTCATCAAACGATCTGAGTCACAGAATGAAAGTGACAGCTTCACAAATCAGACAGGATCTCAATAATTTCGGAGGCTTTGGACAGCAGGGATACGGATACAATGTTCAGTTTCTCTACGAGGAAATCGGAAAGATAATGGGACTTAACACAGAGCATAGAATAATTATCATCGGTGCAGGCAATCTGGGCCAGGCACTCGCCAATTATGTAAAGTTTGAAAAGCTTGGCTTTGTCATAACAGCGCTTTTTGACGTAAATCCTGAGCTTTCAGGAAAGAGTGTGCGAGGTATTCCAATCCTTATGCTAAGTGAGCTGGATGAGTATTGCAGAACACACAGGGTGGATATTGCGGCGCTCACCATGCCAAAGTCAAAGGCTGACTCTATTGCGTCAAAGCTTGTGGATTTAGGAATAAGGGCTATATGGAATTTTGCACATGTGGATCTTGAAATTCCAAATAAAGATGTGGTTGTGGAGAGTGTTCATCTGTCTGACAGCCTTATGCAGCTCAGCTATAATATTGTTAAAAACTCCAGAAATAAATAGAAGGTGAGTCTTATGAATGATAAAAAAGATTTTGAGGCTGCATTAAAAGGAAAAAAGGTGCCTTTACTGGTTTTAGACCAGAAGTGGCACAGACTTTTTGCCATTCATGGTAAGACTGACGAAATATCAGCCACGGAAAAAGAACTGGATGAGCTGTTAAAGCTGCAGGGAAAGTACAACAATGAGCTTAAGAATTTAAAAAAGCTTAAGTCGAAAATTATGTCTAATATTGTTGCCAACATGGGAGATGACGGTGATGAAAAGCGTGACAAGGATAAGCAGCTTATAGATGAGATAAATGAGAAAGCTGACAACATTGAGGGAGAGCTTATTGAAATCCAGAAGAATATAAAAGCTGTAAATGACAGCTGATGCTTTTGTCGATGGATTACTTCAGTGAAAAAATCGAGAAAAATAAACTGGAATCAAAAGAAATTGACGACTGGATTGCAAATATAAGAGTTGAACTTAAGAAAAATGTAATCAGAAAACAGAACAGAGATATTAACAACAGGGAGATTTATTCGTATCTTCATGATATTTTTGGCGCTGAGGTTTTAGATCTTTTTGATATTGAATATGACGATCCTATGGTTTTCAATGCCAATAATGCAAATACTGATAATGCAAACAATGAGAATAAGGGGAATTGATATTGGAATATATTGTTACAGGTAATGAAATGAAGCTTCTGGACGATACAACATCACAGGTCTTTTTGGTTCCTTCGGTGGTGCTGATGGAGCAGGCTGCGGCCGGTGTTGTCCGGGAGCTTGTTGCATGTTTTGATAAATCAAAGGAGTTTGCCGTGATATGCGGCAGAGGCAATAATGCAGGAGACGGTATCGCGATAGCAAGACTTTTAAATCAGGCCGGATACAGATGCATGGTGTACTATGCTTTTGGCACAGATGAGGCAGGAAGCGAGCTCTTTGAGCTGCAGAAAAATATATACGCAAGGTATGGCTTTAAGGTGGTCTCTGATATTGAGTGTGTGTGTAAAAGTGATGTAATAATAGATGCACTGTTTGGCACAGGCTTAAGCGAGCCATAGAAGGCTCTTTAGCAGATGTGATTTCATCCGTTAACAAGACAGATGCTTACAGGGTGGCGGTCGACGTGCGTCGGGAGTGGATTCTGATAAAGGACATGTGATGGGATGCACTTTTAAAGCAGATTTCACATATACTTTTTCTTATAAGAAGACAGGCCTTCTCCTGTGGCCGGGCTGTGATTATTGCGGTCTGGTTAAGGTGGTGCCTATAGCATAGATGACCACAGCTTTTGTGGTAATCTGCCATCAGTAAGGGCTCTTGATGAGTCTGATTTAAAGAAGCTTGATAACAGACCGGCACACTCCAACAAGGGAACTTCGGAAAACTGTTAGTTATAGCAGGAAGCCGCAATATGGCCGGTGCGGCGGTGCTTTCGGCAAAGGCTGCATACAAAAGCGGAGCAGGGCTTGTGAAAATTATAACGCCGGAGTGCAACCGCTCAATAATCCAATGTGCTTTGCCGGAAGCACTGCTTTGTACTGATATCGCGTCAGCTAAAGCACTTGAGACAGAGCTTGAGTGGGCAGATGCAGTGGTGATAGGTCCCGGTCTTTCAAAGTCTGATAATGCCAAAATGTTAGTTGAAACAGTACTAAAAACAGCAGAGATACCTCTTGTGATTGATGCGGATGCGCTTAATATCATATCAGACAACATGACTTTACTTAATGAGCATAAAATGCCTGTCATCGTGACTCCGCACCTGGGCGAGATGTCCAGACTTATGAAAAAGAGCATTGCTAATATACAGGAGGATATCATCGGTGTGGCAGGAGAGTTTGCAGGCTTGTACGATGTGACTTGTGTGCTTAAGGATTTTCGTACGATTATCGCAGCGGCTGATGGCGAAAAGTTTATCAATCTGTCCGGCAACTGCGGTATGGCAACAGCCGGAAGCGGAGATGTGCTAAGCGGTGTCGTGGGAGGTCTTCTGGTACAGTGGCGTGACACGAAAAAGGCCGCGGCATACGGTGCATTTATTCATGGACTTGCCGGTGATATGGTATTTGACAATACCGGCTCTTATGGTATGATAGCAAGTGATATTATTGATGGATTAGATAAAGTTTGGATTAAGGTGGAAAAAAATGGCAATTAACAGAATCAGAGCAGATATAGATCTGGATGCAATTTTATATAATATGGAGTCGATGCACAATAAGCTAAAGCCGGGGACAATGATGGCAGCAGTCGTAAAGCTGATGGTTACGGTCACGGTGCTGAGGCTGTTTCAGAGGTACTGGAGTCGCTTCCGTATTTGTGGGGCTATGCCGTTGCTACAAGCAACGAGGCAATGGAGCTTATCGCAGCAGGCAGGAAAAAGCCGATACTTATTTTAGGACTCAGCTTCCCGGAGCAGTTTGAGGAGATAGTGGACAACGATGTGCGCCCGGCGGTATGTACATATGAGACAGCTAAGGAGCTATCGCGTATCGCTGTCGCCAAGAATAAAACCTGTAAGATACATATCAAGATAGATACCGGTATGTGCCGTATAGGCTTTCAGGTGACAGAGGAAAGTGCAGATATTATTGCACAGATTGCTAAGCTGCCGAATATTATGATAGAGGGAATATTCACTCACTTTGCAAGGGCAGATGAGCTGTCAAAGGAGCCTGCCTTTGAGCAGTTTGATCTTTTTAAGAGGATGATAGCTCTTGTTGAGGCAAGAGGAGTCGAGATCCCAATTAAGCACTGCTCAAACAGTGCGGGAATAGTAGAAATCCCTGAGTGCAATATGGATATGGTAAGAGCAGGCATCACACTCTATGGTCTGTGGCCGTCAGAGGAGGTAGACAAGAGTAAATCTCCCTAAAGCCTGTCATGTCACTGCACAGCAGGGTTGCTTATGTAAAGGAGCTTGAGCCGGGCAGGCATATAAGCTACGGCGGCACATTTACAGTAGAGCATCATATGAGGATAGCAACTGTCCCGGTGGGATATGGTGATGGATATTCAAGAGGACTTTCAAACAAGGGCTGGGTTCTCATAAAAGGAAAAAAAGCACCTATATGTGGCAGAGTCTGCATGGATCAGTTTATGGTTGATGTGACAGACATACCTGACGTGAAAATAGGTGATGCAGTTACTCTGCTCGGTAAAGACGGGGATGAGACAATCACTATGGAGCAGTTAGGTGAGCTGTCAGGCAGATTCAACTATGAGTTTGCATGTCTTATCACACCGCGTGTTCCAAGAATTTACCACAAAAACTAAAAAAGTGTAACTTTTAAGAATACACTCGAAAAATCTGGAGATACTTTTTGTATACCATAATATGGAGTGTATTCGTGTATGATTATTCAAAGAGGAGATATTTATTACGCTGATTTAAGGCCTGTTGTAGGCTCAGAGCAGGGCGGGATAAGACCTGTCCTTATAATACAAAATGATGTCGGAAACAGACACAGCCCGACAGTAATCTGTGCAGCAATAACCTCGCAGATGCATAAAGCAAAGCTGCCCACCCATGTGGAGCTTGCCTGCAAGGAGTATGCGCTTGCAAAGGATTCGGTTGTGCTTTTAGAACAGCTTCGCACAATCGACAAAAAAAGGCTTAAGGATAAGGTGTGCCATCTTGATGAGGACACATTGCTTAAAATAGACAGGCGCTTGAAATCAGCTTAGAACTTATTACATAGGATAATAAAACATTATGTTATATGCAATTATAATTTTATCAATACTTGTAGTGATACTTCTTTTGTGTATTGGAGTATTGCTTTATGGAATGAAAAACAACAAAAAGACTCTCGATGGAATACTTGGAAATGATGATGTCACAGAGGAAGAAATTATTTCATGGTCAGGGAGGGACATGAACAGGGAACAATCCTTGCGTCAGAGGCAGAGCTGATACACAATGTGTTTGAGTTTGATGATAAGGAAGTAAAAGATATCATGACTCACCGCAAAAATATCGTAAGTCTCGACGGTAATATGTCCTTTATCGATGCCATCGAATTTATCATAGATACCGGCAAATCTCGCTTTCCGGTCTATGAGAATGATGTTGACAGTATCATCGGAGTCTTACATATCAAGGATGCTTTTACATTTTTTGAAAAAAATGAGGTTTACCGAAGCAGTATCAAGGACATAGACGGGCTTATCAGGCCGGTGGACTTCATACCCGAGACGGTAAACATCAATGATCTGTTTAAAAAGATGCAGTCTAAAAAGAGTCATCTTGCGATGGTTGTGGATGAGTACGGACAGATATCTGGACTTATCGCGATGGAGGATATACTCGAGGAGCTTGTCGGAAATATCGAGGATGAGCACGATGAGGAAGAAAACTACATCAGAAAGAATGATGACGAGACATTTATAATGGACGGCATGACTGAGTTTTCTGATGTGAAGGAGGCGCTGTCACTGCCTGTTGATGATGATGCCTACGAGACGCTTAACGGTTTTATCATATCGCTTTCGGATAAGATCCGGAGGAGGGGGATAAGACTGTGATTAGCGCATATGGCTACAGATTTTCTGTTATGAGCGTCGAGGATAAGGTGATTAAGCAGGTAATGATTAAGAAACTTGCGCCGGAAGAGAAAAAATGATATTATAAGGTATGGATTATTTTTAAAAGTAGAAAAGAGGATACAAATTATGTCAGGACATTCTAAATTTGCGAATATCAAGCATAAGAAAGAGAAAAATGATGCTGCAAAGGGCAAAATCTTTACAATGATCGGTAGAGAGCTCGCAGTTGCAGTTAAAGAGGGAGACCGGATCCTGCCAATAACTTCAAGCTTGCACAGGTAGTTGCCAAGCAAAGGCCAACAATATGCCAAACGATACAATCGAAAGAGGTATCAAAAAGGCGGCAGGAGACGGCAACAGTGTAAACTATGAGACAGCTACATATGAGGGCTATGGACCATCAGGCACAGCTATTATCGTAAAGTGTCTTACAGACAATAAGAACCGTACAGCGGCAAATGTCCGCAATGCCTTTACAAAGGGACAGGGAAGCATCGGTACACAGGGCTGTGTATCATACATGTTTGACGAGAAGGGTCAGATCATCATCGACAAGGAAGAGTGCGATATGGATGCAGATGACCTTATGATGCAGGCACTCGATGCAGGTGCTGAGGATTTTGCCGATGAGGATGACAGCTACGAGATCACAACTGCACCTGCTGATTTTGATGCAGTCAGGACTGCTCTTGAGGAGGCAGGTATCACAATGGCTTCAGCAGAGGTGACAATGATTCCACAGACATATGTCACACTGACAGATGAAGCTGATATCACGAATATCGGCCGCATCTTAGACCTTCTTGATGATGATGACGACGTCCAGGAAGTATACCACAATTGGAAGAGTAAACTAAATATTATATATCATGGGTTTTAGCGGGAGGAGAATATGAAAAAGATTCTATTTGTAGCTTCAGAGTGTGTACCATTTATAAAAACAGGAGGTCTTGCAGATGTGTGCGGTGCACTTCCTAAAGAGTTTGACAAGAACTATTGGGATGTAAGGGTTGTAATACCGGATTATAGCTGTATACCGGAGCAGTATCGCAATAATTTTGAGTATGTTACCCATTTTTACATGAGCTCAGGTCCATATGTGCAGGACAAGTATGTCGGAGTGCTCAAATATGAGCAGGACGGCATTACATATTACTTTATTGACAATCAGGAGTTTTTTACAGGATTTTCTCCATATACTTCTGACACTAAGTTTGAGATTGAGAAGTATACATTCTTTGACAAGGCTGTACTTTCAATGCTCCCGCTTATTGATTTTAAGCCGGATATTATACACTGTCATGACTGGCAGACAGGTCTTCTGCCTGTATACTTAAAGAATGAGTTTGCCGCAAATCCATTCTTCTGGGGTATCAAGACAATTATCACTATCCACAATCTTAAGTTCCAGGGAATATGGGACAGGGAGTGGGTACAGGGTGTTTCTGGTCTTACAGACAATCTGTTCACACCGGACAAGCTTGAGTTCAAGAAGGACGCAAATATGCTTAAGGGTGGTCTTGTATATGCTGACTATATCACCACTGTCAGTGATACATATGCAAACGAGATTCAGACGGAGTACTATGGTGAGGGATTAAACGGACTCTTAAGTGCCAGACATTTTGACATGCAGGGTATCGTAAACGGTATTGATTACAATGCCTATGACCCACAGACTGATGGCAGAATCTATTGCAATTACAATGCTTCCGATTTCAGAAAGAAGAAGTTCAACAACAAGACAAAGCTTCAGCAGGATCTTGGCCTTGCGGTTGACAAGAAGAAGTATATGATAGGTCTCATTTCAAGACTTACAGACCAGAAAGGTCTTGACCTTATCAATCATGTGATTGAAGGTATCGTGGACGATTTCACACAGCTTGTTGTTATCGGTACAGGAGATCCTCAGTACGAGAATATGTTCAGACACTATGCATGGAAATACCCTGACAGAGTTTCGGCAAATATATGTTACTCCGATGATCTGGCTCACAAGCTCTATGCGGCTGCTGATGCATTTTTGATGCCGTCCAGGTTTGAGCCTTGCGGTCTGACACAGCTTATCTCATTCCGCTATGGTACAGTTCCGATTGTTCGTGAGACAGGAGGTCTCAAGGATACGGTTAAGCCTTACAATGAGTATGAGAATTCAGGAGATGGCTTCTCATTCTCAAACTACAATGCCGATGAGATGCTTGCAGTCATCAATTATTCTAAGCACATCTTCTTCGATAAGAAGCGTGAGTGGAACCAGATTGTGGACAGGGGCATGGCTAATGATTTCTCTTGGAATGCTTCGAAATTCAAATATGAGGGATTATACAATTACCTTATTGGTGAATAAAATATTTTGGTGAAATTGTGGTTTTTGCATAACATTTTGCCCCGCCATTCATGGCGGGGTATTTTTTACCTCATTTATGA
>ENA-OUNI01000151-OUNI01000151.1-human-gut-metagenome-genome-assembly--contig:-NODE-151-length-29568-cov-2.735437_pt1 | contig 29568 bp, 39 predicted proteins | sample MGYA00242499_ERZ504580 | MGnify/ENA primary metagenome ERZ504580 (study PRJEB26092, sample SAMD00036315) | human gut metagenome | host: Homo sapiens | study: EMG produced TPA metagenomics assembly of... | reverse complement strand
GAAGCAATATCAGTGGACAGCGGCCGGATGCTGGAGGGTATACGATGAATCGTATAAGATTGCCTATACTTACGATCAGAGTGGCCTGCGTCAACGCAAAACGATCATGGATCGGGACGCCTCCGCGCCGGTTATGGAATATCATTATTATTGGAACGGCGATTTGCCCGCCGGTTTCGAAGTGACGGAATACACGCAGTCAGGCCCGGTAACGGATACGGTTTGCTATTGCTTTGGCGACGATGGAACGATTTACGGTTTCCTTGTCAACGGGACGGACGCCTATCTCTACGAGCGCAATGCACAGGGCGATGTCGTGGGGATTTACCATGGCGGCGAACGGGTCGCGTCTTATACATATGACGCTTACGGCCGGATGCTCTCTGCCGACGAGATGGAAGTGGAACTGTCCAAGCTGAATTTGCTCTACTACCGTGGATATTGTATGGATCGGGAGACGGAACTCTATTATCTGCAATCGAGATATTATGTCCCGGAATGGGGGCGCTTTCTCAACGCGGATGTCTATGTGGACACGGGAACCGGGCTCAACGGGACGAATCTGTTTGCCTATTGCGACAATGACCCAGTGAATCGGATTGATCCGAATGGATACTGGGGATTGGATGTGCATAAGACCATCACACAAGAGCTTCATAAGGGCGGGAATAATCCGGCTGCAATAGAACGTGTCGTTGATGGAAATCTTTCTTGGACAATATATATCCTGCGTGGGTAGCGATATATAGGAATCAAAATTCCACTTTGACCGTCGAAACGATTTGACATATCAATCAAACAAAGATACCAGATTTGAACAAGCTGAAAATAATATCGTTACCGCAGTCACCACTTTTATTGCGGATAGTTATGATATGGATGGATACTATTATCTTGGAAGGGCAGAGCATAGTGCTCAGGATTATGCCGCGCACGGAGATATTGGTTTAGACAATCGAATTTTGGCAAGCCATGCAACCAATAGAGATGTTGATGACTACAAGTATGACTGGAGTGATTCATCTAGAGGTAGATATAATGTGAAGGGTTGTGTAAAGCCTACAGTCAATGAACAGTATTCACGACTAAGAGAAGCATGGGATAAAAGCGTGGCATATTTTATAACTTTTTCATATCTTTTAACAGAATATCTGTGACAGTAGAAAAGAGGGGCTTAACTTGGATGTATTTTATCAAACGTTACAAGCTGTTTTGAGAATTCTATATTTATATCGAAGCTTTCTTTTGGTTTTTATCGCGGCAGCAGCATTATTATTATTTCTTTTTTTGAGAAAAAGGCATGGAAGGTTATTTGCCGGAATTATGCTTGGCATTATGAGCCTTAGTATTGCTTTCCTTTTGCTTGGCTGCTACAATGCTTTTTTGCGTCCATCCTACCAAAAGCAGCCTGTAACACAAGAGCAGTTAGAAAACCTATGCAAAAAATTAGAGAATGGAACTTATGATGCCTATCAATGCTTCCAAGAAGCACATCGCTCAATCTGCCAAAGGACGAGTTAGATCCGGTTCATTTTACCACGAAAGTGGTGACACTTAAAAAAGGGTTTCCCAAGGTCACGGGCCTTTACGCAATGCTTGATATCAGCATATGGGAACTCGAATCGGAGGGAGACGCCATTAAAAAATACGAGGCATTTTTAACAAATTACTGGACGAATCCATTTGAAAGCAAGGAGGAGAGCCGGCAAGAAATTATGGAAAAAGGATATCTGGAGATCGAAAACCAGCGCTACCGCGCTTTTATTGGGCCGATCGAGTTTTCTGCGAACTTTTTTGAACCAACAAAGGGAGATAGCGTACGGAGGTTATATCGTGTTACCGTACAATATGGCCCCATGCTAGTACAGATCAGTGAACGGACAGAAATGGGGGGCGTTAAACTGATTTTGCCGGATCTCATCATACAGGATCGCATGTTTGACCCCGATTTTAAAATTGAATAAAAGAAGGGCGCTTGCCGGCGTGGCAGGCGCTTTTTTCGGCTCTGCCCTAACATAAGCAGCTCTTCCCGCCGCACATATGACCGAGCAATCTATGCTTCCGCGCGGTCAGGAAAGGCATGGTCGAATTGATGATTGGCACACCGTGTCCTCCCAGCGATGTCGTCTACGCTCTACAGACGGATTCGCAAGCGTAGGGCGGGAACCTGCAAAACAAATTATAGAAAGGCAGCATAGGCAATAGGTACCTGTATGTGAAAAATTTTTTAAGGATAAAAGTTAGGATAAAACTATATTTAATAGAAGGATATATTGACGTAGATAACAATGCATTGTATAATTAGTAAAAATAGGAATATATTCTGTTAAAATAGGTTATAAAGGAGGAGTACCATGAACAGGGAAATACCCTTCTTGATTGAAGTTGAAAGAGCCTAGTTCATTTGATAAGTTGTTATGAAATCAAATTGGTTTTGAAAGAGGGATAATTGAAATGTCAAAAAAACGTAAATTCATTTCCATGATTGTTGTAGTTGTCATTGCCATATCTCAGCTTTTCGTTTTAGTACAGGGCGCTAGTTATTTGCCGTATTGGAATGTAGAAATGCCGAATTGGCAGACCCAGGTTGTACTTGGCAGTGGTGAGAAAGGAAATCCGGATCATCAATATACGCAGATCAGTTGCACCGGAGGGACTGTGAATAAAATCACAGCGATCGCACAGCTTGCAAACGGTTCGAACATATCGAAGAACTGGGTTGAGATCGAAAAAAATGTAACGGGCGGCACCGCTGAGAGAATTCCGCATAATCAGTATATTGGAAAAGGTACGGGAATGAAGGTTATGGCCTATCAAAAGAATGTTTTAAGCAAGACGGCCTCCGGTTCCATCTGGTTCTGATAAACGCTCAAAAAAGGGCTATCCGTATTCATACGGGTGGCCCAAAATCAGAGAAGGGAAATCAACATGATCAGAGCACAAATGAAATTGTTGTTCAAGAGAAAAGAGTTCCAGGTTACCTTTGCCGGAATGATGCTTTTAATCGCCTATGTTTTTTTATCGCAGTGTTATACGGCTTTTGGAACGGATGCAACCTATTATTTGTCGGCGGATAAGTTATTTATCGGCCGGGCAAATGCACATGATATCAATATCATACTTCCTTTTTTGCTCCCCCTGGTTTGCGTGCTGCCTTTTGCTGATTCGTATGTGACAGATAAACAACAATATTGTTTACCAAGCCTGCTGTCCCGTTCCACGCCTAAAAAGTATTATTGGGCCAAGCTGAAAATGGTAGCTTTCTCTGCGGCGTTTGTTATTTTTATCCCTTTTTTCATTCATTTTATTTTGAGTCTGATCGCCTTTCCACTCCATAGTACGAACTATTCGTGGAATGCGCTCTCAACGGATCAGTCTCCCTATTATGGTTCCTATATGGAGGGAGCGCTGTTCCCTTATTTATTTGTCCACTGTCCGTACTTATATAATTTTCTTTTTTTATGTTTATTGACTTTGTTTTGCGCGCTGACTGCCGTGCTGGTATTTCAAGTTTCCTTTTTTATCTCTAAAAATCGAATTCTGGTGCTTGCATTCGCCTTTTTGCTCAATAATTTGATTTATATTCTAGCCGGGCTTTTTTCGGATTTGGATATCCGGCCTTATGCATATCTTTTTTCTTTGGATACTTCGCCGACAAAACGGCTCTGGTTTTTGATGCTTTTGTTTGCTGCGATGCTGATCGCAGCCGGTTGTCTTACGCCGGTATGTATCCGAAAACTACAAGAAACAGAGGGGCAGTGATATGCGTTATTTGCGAATCTACCGCCAACGGATGCTTCTTGTGGTATCGCTCGCGGCAATCAGCGGGCTGTTTGTAGCTGCTGCAAACTCGATGAATATGGAATTTGATACGGCATTTGAAAATTATATCAATGCATTTTATTTTTCTTATTCTGTTCAAAATACGCCCGCGATTCTAATGATGCTATTGCCCTTTTGGTTATTAATTACATGCTTGATCGATTTGTTCCGAAAGGATTTTTCGATAGAAGCGGTTTATTGTTTTACGCGATGCAAGCGTTTTTTACAATGGTTTTTGGAGAAAAGCGCGGTTTTGGCGGCCCTTTCTTTTCTTGGCGTGTTTATCTATCAGATCGTTGGGATTTTGTTTGTCAGCATTTATCATTCGATTCCGTTGAGGGAGATGATGCAGGCCGCGATTCCAAACGCTTGTGTATTTCTACTAAGTTGGTTGTTTTGTTTTCTCTTTGGGCATGTGCTTCAATGTATTGTCGTTTTTTGTAGAGCCGAAATGGCTATTACCTGTGTTCGTGATTGTTGTTTTTATCTTTGCCGTGCAGATGCAGCATGCGGTTGAAATCAAAGGGCAGTGGTGGTTGAATCCAATTTGCCATTTTTACATCAAACTTCATACGGTGTATTCTACCTTTGTCTCAGGCGGTCAGCAGGAGAGTATGCCGGGCTTTCAGCTTTGGCACTCGGTTGTTTATTTTGCGGCCTTTATTGCCGCCTCCATGGGGATTGGATATCGCTTTATTAAAAAGCTGGATTTTGGGCTACTGTTGGAAAAATAAAACCAGAACGTATCCATCTATAGGATGAAATGATATTAAGGAGGTTTCTATGCCTTATATTGAATGTCACCACTGTAATAAAATCATTCACAATGTGTCTATTTTAAAGGATATCACTTTAAACTTGGATAGAAATAAAATTTATGGATTTATCGGGCACAATGGCTGTGGGAAAACCATGCTGTTTAAACTTTTGACAGGCATGATCTCCGCGAGCGGGGGAGAGGTATTCGTTAATGGAGAGCGGATCGACCGGCGGTGCCTTATCCACAAAAATTAGGGGTTATGATCGAAAATAATGGGTTGTGGCCTTATCTCTCTGCCTATGATAATTTAGCGGTGCTTGCTTCGATTCGCAAGGAATTAAATAAGGAGGATATTGCGTCTATCTTGCGCCGGGTTGGCCTGGACAATACGGGAAAGAAAATTCGCGAAATTTTCACTTGGTATGAAGCAAAGGCTGATGCTGGCGCAAGCTATCATGGAGCAGCCAGAGCTTTTGGTTCTGGACGAACCTACAAACGCCTTGGATAAAGACGGAATTCGGCTGTTTAAGCGGATTATACTGGACGAGAAGGAACGGGGTGCAACCGTGCTCATTGCAAGCCATTCGTTAGAAGATTTCACAAATTTCTGTGATGATGTGATTTATATGGAGCAGGGGGAGATCATCAAAACGGAATCGGGGGATTCGAATGAGGAGATTTAGTTTCACAAAAATACTAGGCGTTATCCTCGCATTGGCACTGGTCGTCTGTATTGCGTCTGGCCTTGTTACCCGCTTTAGCTATACAGATACCGTTGCACAGACCAGCCGTTCTGGACGCGCCTTTTTGGCCTTTCCCAAAAGTGGACCGTCCGATGATGAAATCGATATGATCATGCAGTCTGTCCTGCAAGCGGAACTGATTGCACGGGTAAAATGCCTGGAAAGCCGGCCCGAATATTTAACGACAAAGGCTACGCTACAGGTTTTGGAGGTCTACCGGGGAAATATCGAAGCGGATACAATAATTGATTTTTATGAAAGCAATTACATTGATTTTTATGCAAACGGCGCACCGGCCTATTTTGATCATTCCTATTTCAATCTGATGCAGGATAATGAGGAATATATTGTTTTTGCCAATCAAAAAATTTATCATCCGGTTTATCAGGAATCGCTGAAGAGAAGCGTTTATATTCCTGCGTGTTTTGAGTTATCGTGGTTTTCCCCCCAGATGACACAGCCCTCCATTTTGGATAAAAAGGATGTGCTGGAGCAGAAGATTTCCTATTTTAAAATGAAAGACGAGGAATTTATCTGTTTTTCAAAAGAGCAGAGAAACAAAATTAATCAGTTAAAAAAGAGTATTTTAGAAAAGATTGGTTGAAAAGCAGGGGAATACTCTTCTGGTAATACTATTTATGGAAATGAATGGGCCTCCGCTCTCAGAGCGGAGGCTGGCTTATTTTGTATGTTTGTTTTGGACTTTCTCTTTTGCATTATAACATGAACCGCCCCTCCCGCCGCATATATATGACCGAGCCCTTAGAGGCAATCTACGTTTGACCGCGCAGCACATTTCCGCACGGTCAGGAAAGGCATGGTCGTATTGATGAATTGGCATACCATGTCCTAGCGATACCATCCACGCTTTACAGACGGATTCGCAACGGGGGCTAACAGCAAAACAGGTGAAGCAGCGGCAGGGGCAATATGGGAAAAATCAGCTTCAGGAGGCAAAGGGAAAGAGCCTTTTCAGGCGGTTTCTCTCGCAGTTTGCAGATTTCATGGTGATTATTCTCCTGATTGCAGCAGTCATCTCCTTTGCAACTGCCTTTCTAGAGCCGGATGGGGATTTTGTAGACCCAGTCATCATCCTGCTGATTGTGATTGTGAATGCGATCATTGGCGTAGTGCAGGAGAGCCGCGCGCAGAAGGCAATTGACGCGCTTAAAAAGATGAGCGCACCGCATGCCGAGGTGATCCGCGCGGGCAAACAGCAGAAGATTGATGCTGTGGAGCTCGTGCCAGGTGATCTTCTGCTTTTAAATACTGGTGATCTCGTTCCGGCGGATGCACGCCTGCTTGCGTGCAGCAGCCTAAAGATGGAAGAATCCTCCTTGACGGGGGAATCCCTGCCGGTGGAAAAGCAGGCGGACACACGCCTGCCGGAAAAGTGCGCGCTCGGAGACCGGACAAATTGCGTGTTTTCCACCAGCACCGTCACTGCGGGCCATGCGCGCGCGTCGTTACGGAAACAGGGATGGATACGCAGGTGGGGCATATCGCCCACATGATTAACACACAGGAGGCGCCGCAAACCCCTCTTCAGCAGCGGCTTGCGCGCGTGGGACGAATCTTGGGGATAGGCGCGTTGGGCATTTGTTTCATCATTTTTGTGCTGGGGCTGTTTCAGCATGTGCCTCTACTCGATAGCTTCATGCTTTCCGTCAGCCTTGCGGTGGCGGCGATCCCAGAAGGGCTGCCTGCAATTGTGACGATCGTTTTATCCATCGGTGTGCAGCGCATGGCCAAGAGCAACGCGATCATCCGCCGCTGCCCGCCGTGGAAACACTCGGCAGCGCACGGTGATCTGCTCGGATAAAACAGGGACGCTCACGCAGAATCGAATGACAGTGACACGCCTTGCAGATATCGATGGGCCGGTTTCCCCTAGCGGAGATCGGGGGCGCAGCATGCTGGCACTTGCCGCTTTATGCAACAACGCCGTGCTGGAAGGGAAGCCGGGCAAATTCAGCGCATCCGGTGAGCCGACGGAAAACGCGCTCGTTACTGCCGCCGCTATGCAGGGAAAGCTTAAGCCCTCGCTGGAGCGCAGCTGCCCGCGCGTAAAGGAATTGCCCTTTGACTCCACCCGCAAGCGCATGACGACTATTCACAGGTTGAATGGCGGCTATCTGGTCATTACCAAAGGTGCGCCGGATATCCTATTGCCAATGTGCAGCCGGGTGCTGGTGGCTGGCCAGGAGCGGGAGATGAGTGCTGCTTACCGGACGCAGATTCTGAAACGGAATGAGGAGATGGCCGGGGATGCGCTGCGCGTGATGGGGGTGCCTACCGGCAGGCTTCTTCTGAACCGGGCGACCCGGAGCGGGAGCTTGTATTTTGTGGACTGCTCGGTATGTTAGACCCACCGCGCAAAGAGGTTTGGCGCGCGGTAGCAACCTGCAAGACGGCGGGAATTAAGCCGGTGATGATTACAGGCGACCATGCTATCACCGCTTCTGCAATCGCAAGGGAAATCGGCATTACAAAGGATGGCAAGGTGATGACGGGCCATGAGATTGACCAGCTTTCCCAAGAGGCATTGATTCAAAAAATTGGCGATTACCGTGTTTTTGCCCGCGTATCCCCGGAGCATAAGGTGCGCATTGTCAAAGCATTTCAGGCAACGGGCGAGATCGTAGCCATGACAGGGGACGGCGTGAACGACGCACCCGCCTGAAGGCCGCAGATATCGGCTGTGCAATGGGAAAAAGCGGCACGGACGTAGCGAAGAGCGCAGCGGATATGATCCTGACGGACGACAACTTTGCAACCATTGTGCGCGCTGTGGAGCAGGGCAGAGGCATTTATGACAACATCCGCAAAGCTGTGCATTTTCTTCTTTCGTGCAATATTGGGGAGATTTTAGTTATTTTTATTTCTTCTCTAATGGGGCTGCCCGCGCCGCTCTTGCCGATTCAGCTTTTGTGGGTGAATCTCGTCACAGATTCCTTGCCGGCTATGGCGCTGGGCGTAGAGGCGGTGGATCGGGATATCATGCGCCGCAAGCCGGTGCCGCCCAGGCAGAGCCTTTTTTGCACGGGGCCTAGCTTCGATATCGCCGTGGAGGGCATGATGGTGGGCGCGCTTGCGCTGCTTGCCTATATGCTGGGGCGTACGGTTTTTTCGGGTGCAGGCACGGTTTTAGGCCGTACGATGGCGTTTGCCGTGCTCAGTTTTTCACAGCTGGTGCATGCGTTTAACACGAGGAGTGAGCATTCGCTTTTCTCCGTGGGCTTTTGAGTAATCCTAAATGGTACTATCTTTTTTTGTATGCACACTGATGCAGTTTTCTGTGATTGGCATCGCCCCATTGGGCGCACTGTTCAAAACGGTGCCGCTGGATGGGATGCAGTGGTTAGTTGTGGCCGCGTTATCTCTTGCACCGCTGGTCACAGTGGAGATTGGTAAGCGGATGAAGCCCAGAAATAGCCCAAAATAATTTAATTGCCCATGCTGTAAAAACGCAGCATGGGCAAAGTTTGTTTTAGGGGCGCGGATAAAGCCTTTGAGCAGTGAATGATGGCAAGTTTTTTGCTTACTCTTCTTGCTTCAAGGGCTCCTCGGGCGCTTGCTCCAGATCATCTGGATTTTCTGGCAGAGGCTGAGGCGGCGTAGTGTCCTCCGGCGCCCAATTCCCGTCAGCTTTCATCGGCTGCGGTTCCGTATCAGGATCAGCCTTCCGGATGGGATAGGGCTCCAAGAAAAACGGCCTTTTTCCGCTCCGGTTCCAAACCAGCAGCAAAATGAGAACTGCGAGCGCAAATACGGAAATACCAATGCCGATATACATGCCGCGCGCGTGTATGAGAAGGAGACGGTATGGCTTCCGCTGCCGATAGGAATGGCGAGCAGTGCGTCGCCCACCGCGAGCAGATCCTGTTTGGCAACCTTTTCGCCGTCTACCGTTACCGTCCAGCCTTCGTCATATGGAATGGAGGTATATAGGACGCCGTTTTCGGCAGCATTGACTGTGCCGCTGATCTCCGTATCCGTAAAGCGTTCCACCTGTAGGGAATCCGCTTTCAGCTGATCGTAGCCGCGTTTGAATTCCGTTTCATCAAAGCCATAGGCATAGAAATCAATATAGCCGGAATCGCCACTGTTGATGGTGATATCCACGCTAATGATCTCGCCTTTCTGGTGGCGGCCGATATCGAGGATATATTCGCGATCTATATTCTGGGTGTTGTTGTAGCTGTCCGATGAGATGCTGATCTGCTCCACATTATCCGATTTCACATAGAGATAGAGGTTTTCTGTGCCTGGGCTGATTAGGTGGACGGTCAGGCTGGCGTCCTCTCCCGGCGTGGTGCGGAAGAAGGTGAAAGTGCCCAGCTGGGATTCATCGCTGAAAGAATCGATATTGTAGTAATCAATGCTGGAGATTTTCATCGGATGGAACAGTGTGCCGCAGCCGGTGGCCTTTTGGAAGAATTCCTGCTGCACCAAAAAGGGATCGCTGCCGTCTGTCGCCCAGCTTTGCACCGTGTCATTCACGCGGAAGGCGATCGGCAGGGCATAGTTGTTTTCATAGGCCGTAAATTTGCCCTGTGCAATCGGCAGCTTGGTGTAGAGCGCTGCGTCAGGGTCGACCTCCACCGTATTATTGACGATATATTTTAGGCCAAACATGCTGTTATAGATTGGCGTTTGAAGGTGGTAGGTGTAGCTATTGATAAAATTGCCGAACATACCCAGGCGGCTCTGTAAGTTCGATACCTTTTCATAAGCCATGGAGGAGAAGGTGGAAACGCCGTTGTAATGATACCAAGCAGGATCCATCCGCGCACGCAAATTAGTTAGCTCCATGCGGTAAAAGCCACCGTTTTCCCGCTCATCCAATTGCTTTTTGACCGCTTGAAAATCGGGCAGGTCGGAAACGTAGTTGCTTTTGGGCTGATCCATGCTGTAGTTATCCGTATTGGCGGCCGCGGCTCTGTAACGACACAGCAGAGCAACAGCACTGCAACAGCAGAGGATTGGTAACGCTTATCCTTCATCAGCACCATCACGAGCACATAGATCGCAATGAGGATTAGTGTGAGAATCACGGAGAGCTCGTCCACATTCTTGGAGGTAATTTTCTGAACGATCACCACATAAGCCATCACGGCCAGCCCGACGCCCGCAATCTCCTTTGTGGAGTATTCCTTGAGCCGCATAAGCACCTGGTAGGCCATAATCAGCAAGATGAAGGAATAGAGGAAGGACTGGCGGTAAGGTAAATCATTGGGAAAGTGGAAACCATGCCAGATGTAGTTGAGAAAATTTGTGTTGAAGCTGAAATAGAAAAATACGAGCAGGGATAGGTGCATCACTTTTTCCCGCTTTGAGATCGACTTTGCGAAGAGATAGAGCGGGATCAGGATCAGCACAATCGTACCGCAGTATACGTTGGGCATGACGTCCTCACCGCTGCTGCGGATGGTGGGTGTCACACTGGCAAAATGATTTGCCAAAAAATCAAAAATGGTGAAATAAGAGGCGTATTTTTCCGGAAATGTGCCGGAAGTGGCGGAACATGCCTGCAAAATAAAATAGGTGGGGATCAGCAAACGCCGCGATGCCGCCCGAGAGGATGGAGCCGCCTGCAAAGCGGAAGCCGCTCTGCAAAAACCGGCTGTTTTTCATTCTGCTCCAAAGGGAGCGTTTTTCCCCTTCAGGCTGGAGGCCGGAAAATCGGGCCGTAATTTCATAGTGGCTGAAATAATACACCAGGAAATACAGCACGGCAAAAATGCAGACCATGAAGGCCATATAGTAGTTGGAGAGCATGGTCAGCGCCAGCGCGGCGGTATAGAGCCAAAAGCGGCCTTTTTTGATGATCTGCTCAATGCCGAGTGCAATCAACGGCAGGAGGAGCATGGCGTCCAGCCACATCACATTCCAGTAATAAGCGATGAAAAAGCCACAGAAGGAATAGAGCACGCCGAAGGCGGAGATTGTCGCGTCGTTTTTGCCGGTGGAGCGCTTGAGATAATAGGCAAAGGCGGCGCTGGCGAGGGCGGCCTTGAGCAGGATCATCGTGGCGATGGCTTCGGGGATATTAGAGTGCCCAAAGAGGAGAATGATAACGGACAGGGGGCTGGAGAGATAGTTATAAAAATTGCCGAGAAAGCTGCTTCCCAAGCCGGTATCCCAGGAATAAATCAGGCTTTCCCCGCCCACAAGCCGCTCGTACAGCTCCGCAAACAGGGGGCCGTATTGGTGGTAAAGATCCATGCGCAGAATCGTCCTGCTGCCAAAGGGGATCAGCTCAAAGCAGATGTAAACCAGGAGCATCACCAGTGCAGAAGCCGCAAAAGAAATCCATACAAAACGGTTTTCATAGAACCGCTGCGACAGCGTGGGGCGATTGAGCTTGCTGTGCGTTTGTTCCATCGTCAGCCTTCTTTCTGAGCCGTACGGCTACTAATCAGATTGAATGAAAATAGTCTATCATAATTTTGGAAGCCTTTCAAGGAAAGCTTCCGCATAGATTGAAAAAGAGCAGGAAAAAACAGGGCATATTGAATTTTCAATCTGAAAAACGTATAATAACGAGAGTAAATCCTATTAAAATCAGTATAACCAGTTTGGAAAGGAATCCTATCAATGAAGGAATTGTTGCTGCAATTATGTGCGCCCGCCGGTGTGTCGGGCGCAGAGAAACCAGCGGCGCAGGAGGCTGCCGAAGCGCTCAGCGCGTTTGCGCAGGTGCATACCGATGCATCTGGGAATGTGATCGGTGAAATTGCCGGGCACGGGCCGCATATCCTGCTGGATGCGCATATCGACCAGGTCGGCATGGTGGTCACCGGCGTGGATGCGGAGGGCTTTCTGCGGATTGACAAGTGCGGGGGAATCGATATCCGCACGTTAGCGGGCCATGAGGTAACGGTGTGGGGGAGAGAGCCGCTCTACGGCGTGGTGTGCAGCACGCCTCCGCACCTCTCCAAGCAGGAGGATCAGTCAATTACCGATATCACGGATATGGCGATTGATATCGGCCTTTCAGCGGAGGCGGCGCGGGAGAAAGTGCATCCGGGCGACCGAGTGACGCTCCGGCGCTCGCCCAAAAAGCTGCTGGGCGGCAGATCAGCTCTCCGTCTTTGGATGACCGCGCGGGCGTGGCAGCGGTTTTGCGCTGCCTTGCCCTGCTCCAGGAGCAAAAGGCGGATTGCCGCTTGACCGTTGTGTTTTCTACACAGGAGGAAGTCGGCGGCGGGAGCGCGGGCTGCGCCTCCTTTGCGGCCAGGCTGAAGAGGGCATTGCGGTGGATGTAAGCTTTGCCATGACGCCGGATGCGCCACGGCACAAATGCGCACAGCTCGGCAAAGGTACAATGATCGGCATTGCGCCAACTCTAAACGCAGCGATGAGCAGGCAATTGGAGGAAATTGCCCGCAAAGAGGGGCTTTCTTATCAAACAGAAGTAATGAACGGAAAAACCGGGACGAATGCGGACGAGATGGCCGCGGCGGGCGCGGGCATGCGTATGGGGGTTCTATCGATCCCACTGCGGTATATGCACATGGGTATTGAAGTGATTGACCCGCAGGATGTAGAAAGCACCGCCCGGCTTTTGGCCGCTTATATTTTGGAAAGGGGGCGCGCATAAATGCTGGAAACACTGAAAACGCTCTGTTCCCTGCCGGGGGCGTCCGGACGGGAGGACGCGGTGCGGGAATACCTGATCAGGCGTGTGAACCCCCATGCGGAATATGAGGTGGATGCGCTTGGCAACCTCCTCGTGCACAAAAAGGGCGCGCAGCGGGCAAAAAGAAGGTGATGCTCGCCGCCCACATGGATGAGGTGGCGCTAATCGTCACCTATATCACAGAGGATGGATATTTGAAGTTTTCCCCTGTTGGCGGGATTGACCCGCGCGTGCTGTTCGGCCGGGGCGTATTTGTGGGGGAGAAGCAGCTCCCCGGCGTGATCGGCTCCATGCCGGTGCATTTGCTTGAAAAGGACGATCTAAAAAAAATCCCAGATTTTGAAAAACTGTATATTGATATCGGCGCGTCCAACGCCGAGGAGGCGGCGCAGGTTGTCCAGCCGGGTGATATCGCCTATTTCGATTCAGTCTTTGTGCCGTTCGGCGAGCGGCGGATCAAAGCCAAGGCGCTCGACGACCGCGCGGGTTGTGCGGTTTTGCTGGAGATGATTGAGAGCGATCTTCCCTATGATCTCGATTTTGCCTTTACCGTGCAGGAGGAAGTGGGGTTGCGCGGCGCAGGGGCAGCCGCCTACCAGCTGAACCCCGATTATGCGATTGTAGTGGAAACGACCACGGCGGCGGATATCGCAGGCGTACAGCCGCATAAGCGCGTGTGTGCGCTTGGGAAGGGCGCAGTGGTTTCCTTTATGGACCGGAGCACGCTCTATGACCGGAAGCTCTATGATTTTGCCTTTTCTCTCGCGGAGCGGAAAAATATCCGCTGCCAAAGCAAAACGCTGGTGGCGGGTGGGAACGACGCGGGTGCGATCCATAAGAGCCGCGGCGGAGTGAAAACCATCACGGTATCCGTGCCGTGCCGCTATCTGCATTCCCCTTCCTGCGTGATCGAAGAAGGGGATTTATACGACGCTGCGGATCTTGTGCGCGCGCTTGCGCAGAGCTTTGCCAATGATTCAGTTGATTGACCGGCGGGAGATTCCACGGCTCCTTTCCTTCTGCAAAGGGAGCCCCTACGGCGTGCGGATCTCCGCTTCCTGCAAGCGTATGGGACGAGCTATCCGTTTGCGCTTTTTTGGATGCAGACGGATGCCTCCGGGCGTATAACCGCCGCCTTATCGCGCGTTGACGGGCATGTAACATTGTGCGCTAGCGAACAGGCGGATTGGGAGGAAGTGTGGGCATTTTTATCCGCCGCCGGGTATGAGAGCGTTTTGTGCCCGGAGTGGGCGGCGCAAACGGCCGGCCTGCTCTCCGCGTGCGGCTGGAAAGCTGCCGTGCCATGCGGCTGAGTGGGGTACCCGCCGTGCCGGAAATATGCGAACCGGCGGCCATCTGCAAGGAGCCCCCGTTGCGGCAGGTTTATGAATTGCTGCGTGCAGCAGGGGAGCCGCTGCCCCAATGGGAGGCGTGGCTGCCGGATGTTTCTCACCGGGTGCGCCACGGCGCAGCCGCATATGGGCATTGCAGGAGGGGGAAGGTTATTCTGCCTGCGCAATGGCTGTTGCCCTCACGCCACAAGAGGCGTTGCTCGGCGGCGTGGCGGTTTTGCCGGAAAAGCGTGGAGGGAGGCTTGGCTCCTATCTGGCCGCCGCCCTTTGCAGTGCGCTTTCACAGGAGGGCAGGGCCGTTTATTTATTCCGCCGGGCGGGCATGCACAAGCAGTTTTATGAACGGATGGGCTTTGCACCATATGGCCCGCCCGCAATGATGATGATACCAAAAGGAGTTTAAGATTACATATGCAGCAGCCTTTTTTGAACTTGATCCAGCAGTCCGGCAGGCCGGGCAGGATGCGCTGGAGCGCGCAAGGCCGGATTTTCAGAGAATTGACGAAATAACGGAATACAACCAGCTTAAGGTGCTTTCCGCCTTTATCCGGCACGGCGTGAGCGAGAGCCATTTTGTATCCTCCACTGGCTACGGCTACGACGACAGAGGGCGCGACACCCTAGACCGGGTTTTCGCCGATGTGATGGGCGCAGAGGATGCACTCGTGCGCCACACCTTCGCTTGCGGGACGCACACGCTGGCGGTGGCGCTCTATGGCGTGCTGCGCCCGGGCGATACGATGCTTAGCGCAACGGGCACGCCCTACGATACGATCCATTCTGTGATCGGCCTGAGCGGGGAGGGGCAGGGCTCTTTGAAAGATTTTGGCGTCCGCTACCGCCAGGCGGAGCTGGGGCAGGATGGCCTGCCGGATCTCTCCGCCATTTGCGCAGCGATTGATCCGAGCACCAAAATGGTCTATATCCAGCGCTCGCGCGGCTATTCCCTGCGGCCAAGCCTGAGCGTTCGGCAGATCGGCGAGGTTGTGAGGGCCGTCAAGGCGGTCAAGCCGGATGTGATCGTGATGGTGGATAACTGCTATGGTGAGTTTGTGGAGGAAAGTGAGCCGCTTTCCGTGGGCGCGATCTGATCGCGGGCTCTCTCATTAAAAATCCGGGCGGCGGCATTGCGCCGACGGGCGGCTATATCGCGGGGCGCGCAGATTTGATCGAGCTCTGCTCCTACCGGATGACGACCCCGGGCCTTGGCCGTGAAGTGGGGGCGACGCTCGGCCAGAACCGCCCGCTCTATATGGGCCTGTTCCATGCGCCGCATGTAACGGGGGAGGCGCTGAAAACCGCCGCCTTTACCGCCGCCTTATTTGAGCGGCTTGGCTATGACGTGACCCCGCGCTGTGGGGAAACGCGGCACGATATCATCCAGGCCGTGCTCCTGCGGGAGGAAAAGGCGCTCATCGCTTTTGCCAGGGCATGCAAAAAGGGGCCCCGGTGGATTCCTTCGTCTCACCGGAGCCATGGGATATGCCTGGCTATGACAGCAAGGTGATCATGGCGGCGGGAGCGTTTACGCTCGGTTCGTCTATTGAGTTGTCGGCGGACGCACCGCTGCGCGAGCCATTTGCCGCCTGGATGCAGGGCGGGCTCAATTTCCACAGCGCAAAAATGGGCGTACTGCTCGCTGCGCAGGAGATGAAAAACAGGGGGGTGATTTAACATGGCTGAAAAGCGGGAGGAAGAGGCGGTTTACCGCGGCATCACGCCGGATGCGCTCTGGCTGCTAGCGGAGAACCGCTTTCAAAACAGCAAGGAGTTTTATGAATCGAAAAAACCCGCCATTAAGGAGCAGGTGCTGATTCCAATGCAGCAGATTTGCGCCGCACTGGCGGATATGATGGAAAAATTGATGGAAAAATCAGCGTGATTCCAAGCCGGATGATTTCCCGCATCCGCCGCGATACGCGCTTCACCAAGGATAAAACGCTCTACCGCGAGCATGTGTGGGCAACCTTTGTGCGCCCTAAAAAAGAGTTTCCGTGTTCGCCCGCATTCTGGTTTGAAATCACACCGCAGGGATACACCTGTGGGGTTGGGTATTACTGCACCACTCCACAGCTGATGCAGGCCTACCGAGATGCGATTCTTGCCGACCCCGCAGCCTTCCGCTGGGCTGTTCGCAAGGCGGAACGGGCCGGCTTTGCCTTTGGAGGAGAAAGCTATAAAAAGGATAAGCCAGGCAATGTGCCGGAGGATCTGCGCACGTATTATAACCAGAAGGATGCCTTTGTCTGCCGGGAGAACCCAAGCCTTGCGCCCCTACGGGATGCGGGAATCATCGAGGAATTTAAAAAAGGCTTCCAGGAGCTCGCGCCGCTTTATCATTTTTGCAAAAGGCGAGCGAATCAATCGAAATGCCGCCTGAAGAATCAGCAAGGGAAAGCTTTTAGGGAGCCGTCGGTTGAGAATCACGCCTGACCTGACGGCCGACGCACAGGCTGAGGCTGCTTTTGGGTTATTTCTTGAAATGTCTCAAATCCGCTGCGCGGCTTGCAGGCAGGATTTGATCAGTGTTTCCCTGGCTTGGATTGTTTTAGGGGGATCTGCAAAATGCTTTTCATTTCGCAGTCCCCCCTTTCTATTCAAGGTGAAGCGCCCCCAAAAAGAATAAGCCGCCGCATGGAAGTGGAAACCATACGGCGGCTATTTATGAGGTGAAAAAGATGAAGACAGAAGATGGCTTATTTGAAGAGCGCAATAATCTTCTTCGCCAAGTTGGAGAAGAAGGCCGCGATTTTTGCAAAGAATGCAATAACCGGATTCACATCCTCGCCGCCGCCTAAATCAACGCTGACTTCCTCAACGAGGCTCAGGCATGCATCAGCCACATCAAGAGGCGTGCCATTCAATGCGGCGTTTACGATCTCCATATAATTATCCGCATAATCATGGCCGGTTTTGTCATCCAGTTTATCAACAATAAAGCGGCCGATTTCAATTTGATTGCCCTGATCCTGAAGCACAGCTTGGAGGTATTGTACCACGGCGGCGAAAACCATCGTGGAGTTGCCTTCGATCTTCATGGCGTAACCATCTGCCGCGCCACTCTCTGCTGCGACGGCGGTACCCATCGTGATGAGATACTGCTCGTCAATTTCCGGCAGCGTAAGGTTCAGGCCCAATGCATCTGTTACCATCGGCAGCAGGCCGGAGAAGCTTTCCGGCAGGATATCCTTCACAAAGTCACCGATGAGGCTCATGTTCCTCAAAGTGTCCATCGCGCCATTGAGCGCCTTTACCATGCCGGGAAGGATTCCGCAAGCATAGCTAAGCGGGTTTGCAAGCAGGTCGTCAATCGCATCACAGATGGGATTGATAATTGCATGCATGCCCTTGGCAGTGCTTTCATTATTGATAACGGCTTTAAAACTCGCTTCATCCGGCATTGCGCCCTGGCCCAAAGCTTCGATGATCGGAACCAAAACATCCGGATAAATGCCCTTGAGGATGCTTAGGAAGTTAATTGCATAGCCGACTGGGTAAAGCGCATAGCCGGCAGCGTTCACAAAAGCCTCACGGTCGCCGGGCGTAATACCCCACACGAGCTTTGCAGAATCAATCTCGTCATAGGAAGCAACTGATTTCAGATAAGCGGCGCTGTCCAGATAAACACCGTCTTTCTCCATCGCTTCACCGACTTTTGCAGGGGTGAGGTTCTTGAGAATAGCGTTAATTAGCATTCCAGCAAAACCGCCCTGAGCAGCGACGCCTTCGAGGGCGCTGTAAAGCAAACCGCTGAGTTTTGTCATCAACATGCTTGTGGTGCTGTCGGAATAGATGGTTGCTTTTACATTCGCTGCCGAGAGTGCGGTGCTCAGCGCGATATCCAGTGATTTCATCGTCGTGTTCCACTGCTTTGCGCTCTTGTTGGCATAAACAGCGGAATGATCCGGAATATTTGCATTGAATTCTGCGGCTGCGGCTTCCGCCGCATCCATTGTCATAGCGCTCGCGCTGATTGCGCCGAAGCAGCTCATCAGCATCAAAGCGGCAAGAAACAGGGAAAGAAGCTTTTTGGCTTTTTTCATAGTCGTTCCATTACCTCCCTAATCCATCTTAAAAATTGTCTTGCACAACCGCTCCACTTCACGGCTGTATATTGATTATAAAATTTTTATTTTCGATTATCAAGCTCGAGGATAGAGAAAAAGCCTTTTTAAATTTGATAAATATAAATAAAAAATTATCAGATAAAGTTCGTTTTGTACCTATAGTGCTATTTTTAATTCGATATTGTAACGATACAAGAGTTATGATATGACTTTCGTATCAAAAGGGAGCATGGCAAAGGGGGATTTCACCGTGCTCTATGCTTTAAAAAGAATAAGCCGCCGTATGGAAGTGGAAACCATACGGCGGCTTATTTATGAGGTAAATAAGGTGAAAAAGGTAAAAATAGAAGATGTCTTATTTGAAGAGTGCAATAATCTTCTTCGCCAGATCAGAGAAGAACTTTACGATCTTCGCAAAGAATGCGACGACCGGGTTCACATCCTCCTGCTCAATGACGCTGTCGGCATAGTCTTCCACAAGGCTCAGGCAGGCGTCGGCCACGTCAAGGGAGGTGCCGTTGAGCGCCGCATCGACGATCTCAAGGTAATTATCTTCATATTCCGGGCCAACCTTGCTGACGATTAAGCGACCGATTTCAATCTGGTTGCCCTGATCCTGAAGCACTTCCTGCACATACTGTGCAACAGCGGCGAACACCATCGTGGAGTCGCCCTTGATGCCTACGGAGTAGCTTGCAACTGTACCGTTGTTCTTTTCTGCGCGGCCGCTCTCAACAGCTACTGCGGTACCCATCGTCATAAGATAGTTATCAGTCAACGGGACGGGAAGATTGATGTTGTAGCCTGATCCTTAATCATGCCGTTTACCATAGCAATGATATCACTGAGACCGTCGGGAAGAGAAGCAAAGATATCGCCGACGAACATTTTGAGTATAGTATCGTTCTTAACAGCGTATAAGCCATTACCGAGCGCATAGGTAAGCTCCGGAAGAATCTCGCAGGTAAAGGAAACCGGGTTCGCGAGAACGTCGTCTACAAAATCGCAGATATAGTTAACGAGTTGAGCCATGTATTTATAGCTGTCAAGCGAACCGTTAACCGTTGCGTTTGCTTTAAAGGTTGCAAGATCTACGAACGGACCTGGTGAAGTGATTCAAGAATCGGCACAAGGGTGTCATTATAAAGCTGAGGACGAAGGCCGACAAGAACGCTTACTACAGCGCCGATGTTCGGAGCAAGCGCATAGCTGATTGCTTCCTCGAAGCTTGCGCGATCCGTTACGCCCCAAACAGCCTTAGAAGCGTCGAACTCGTCCCAAGTCTCGATTGTTCTGAGATACTCAACAATTGCCGGATATACGCCGTATCCTTCAAGCGTATCAGCAGCATAGGCAACGGAGAAATACTTGCCAATCAGCTTTGTATCCGCGGGAAGTAAGCCGCCCAAAATCGGAAGAAGCATGTTAACAGTTGCGTCGCTGTAAACAGTGCCCTTCAAATTAGCGCCCTTTACGATAGCGCTCAGCGTCTTATCCAGGCCAGTCATCGTGTTGTTCCACTGCTTTGCGCTCTTGTTGGCATAAACGGCGGAATGATCCGGAATGGTTGCGTTAAATTCTGCCGCCGCAGCTTCCGCCGCATCCATTGTCATAGCGCTCGCGCTGATTGCGCCGAAGCAGCTCATCAGCATCAAAGCGGCAAGAAACAGGGAAAGAAGCTTTTTACTTTTCTTCAAAATTGTTTCCTCCTTCATATTGAAGCAAACTTGGGCGTTCCACTTCACACCCAGGATAGGTTCATTATAGACCTATTTATTGGAATAATCTATAGGAAAAAACGTAGAAAAAGGATCAGGAATTATAGATATAATAGACAAATAACAACTCGGTGTTGCTTTTCTTCACTATATTGCTTTAGTTATTTATATATTTAGAAAAATATAGCCCCTTCTCCCAAAAAGGAGAAGGGGCGTTTTGTATCTTTCTGTACCGTTTATTCTTCTATATCACGAAAGCGTGGTTCCTGTTCGTGTTTTTCCGTGATAAATGCTGTAACCTCTTCCATGCGCTCCTTGCTGAGTTTATATTTCTTCGAAAAAATAAAAAACGAAAGAAGAACGAAAATAGGCGGAATGAGGAACATCATCACGCAAATTGCATTCTGTGCGGAAGCGGGCTGTGAAATACCCTGCTTGACAAGCTCGCCGTCATAATGCGAAAGCTGTAGGCCCGCGCCGATAATCAGGCTCTGAATCGAATAGGCCACTTTCAACAGCAGGCTTTTCATGGAGAAAACGATGGAGTCCGTCCGGTAGCCGAGCTTGAATTCGCCATAATCCACAATATCCGCCAGCATGATCGTTTCCGCCACAAACATACAGCCGATCCCCATGCAGCCCACAATGCCGAAGATGGCAAACAGGATAAACTGGTTGAGCACCGGGCCGAATAGCCCCATGCCGAGATATCCGATGATCGAGAGGAGCATGGCCCCCTTGATGACACGGTTGCGCGTGAACTTTTTGGAGAGCACAGGCAAAAGAATCAGGCCCAACGCCTGGCCAACGCCGCCAATTGCGCCGAACACGGAATATAAATCTCTGTTTTCTAACACGGATTCAAAATAGTAGATGCCTAAGCCATTGGTTAAATACCAGCCGGTGTTAAAGCAGATCGCGGTGAGAATAAAGATGAGGAGCTGATCGTTATTTTTGATGGTCAGAAACGCGCGCTTCAAGGTGAATTTTTCCTGATGCTCCGGCTTTGGATGGACGGTTTCCTTCGTGGTGAAAAAGGTCACTAGGCAGCCTAATACCAGCAAAACGCCGCAGATGGCCGACCAATAGCTAAAGCCAATTGCATCGTTGCCCTTACCAAAGAGATTGAGCATTGGCACGGTCAACACAACGATAATGATCTGGCCAAAGCCGGAGAAAAAGCGCGGGAAGGTTGCCGCAAGATTGCGCTCCTGCGGGTCGCTTGTCAATACGGGCACCATCGACCAATAGGGGATATCTACAATCGTATAGGACATGCCCCAGAGGACATACATCACAGCTACATAAACGTAAAGGCCGATATTAACCGCGCTGCCCGATACAGAAAAGCCGGGGTTTGTAAACAGGAAGAACAGCACCACAGCATTCAGAAGCGAGCCTGTTAAAATCCAGGGGCGGAATTTGCCCGCGCGCGTGTGCGTATTGTCAACGATCGTGCCCATCATCGGATCGTTAATACCATCCAGATCCGGGCGCAGAAGGCGACTACGCCAACGTAAAACGGTGCGATAAGCAAAACATTTGTCAAATAATTATTGAGGAATGAATTGAATAATCCATAGCTCAAATCCATGCCGATCGCGCCTACGCCGTAGCCAAGGTATTTTCGCAGATATATGCATTCCGCTCACTCTTCGTTTTCTCCATTCTCTTTCCTCCAAAATCTAGTAGTCCGAAACAATTATAATGGTATTGTAACTTTTTCCGCAATCCACGTCAACAGAAAAAGTGACTGAACTTGACAGGAATGCATTTACCACCTACAATAATGCAGATTTATCTTTCCAGGAACGTTTTCGTTGGAAGATCGCGCTTTCAAATTTCACTTTATGTTTTTCAGGCATAAATATTGTTATCATTTTTACTGCGGCAAAGCCACGCAGGAAAGGTATGGTCATCATGATGGAGCTGCAATTACAGCCGTTGGCCGCAGAGGGCAATGGCCTGCTTGCCCGCAACCCGGACCGTGGGTTGCGCCTTGAATTGTATATGGGGGAGGAGATCGCCTGCGATGTATTCACCGTCAGCCGCATGGCAAACCCGGCGGCGCATATCGAGAGGGTGATTGAAAAAGGCATTGCCCGCTGCGCGCCGGAGCAGATCACGCTCGCACAGGTTTACTTTTACCTAACCGGCTACCGGGGCGGAGAGATTGACGAAGCGGGCTTTCAGGCGATGCAGATCTATTTTGATACCCTGCGCGCGCATGGCTCAAGGCGCTGCTGCGCTTTGCCTATTCAACCGACCCTGGAGTGAATGACGCGACCCAGGCGGATATGCTGCGCCATATCGAACAGCTGTGTCCCTTTTTGGAGCGGAACAAAGCGTACATCCACGTTTTGCAGGCGGGGATGATCGGCGCATGGGGAGAATGGCACAGCGAAAAAAAGCGCGTCAGCCGCAAAAAAATCCTGCGCGCGCTGGCGCAAGCGGCACCAGAGGGTATGTATCTCCAAGTGCGCCTGCCCGGGCTGCTCAAGCTGCTCGGTAAGCGGCACCCTGCCTATTGCAGGACTGGGCTGCACGACGACTCTTTTTTCGGTAATATCAAGGCGAAGCAATATGAAAACGGCGGCTTTGACCCGGGCACGCGCATGTATCGCACGGCTTTGGCGAAATCGCCGGAGAGCCCACAGGATGGCGAGCTTTATTGGAGCAGTTGGAACCATGCAAATGGCGTTTACTGCGACGGCCTGCGCGCGGTGGAGCGGCTGGCGGAGCTTCACTTCACTTCTTTGAGCGCAGTGCACGGCTATCAAGATTACCCAGAGGACGAAACCAAAACGACGATGGGCCGCTGGAAGCGGCAGGAGATCACGCCGGAGCTTTTGGCTGAAAGGGGGATTCTCTGCGACCTTGCCTGGTTTTGCAACGAATCGGGCGAGCGGGTATCCCGCAGCGTATTTGCATATGTGCGTGATCATCTGGGCTACCGGCTTCAGGCAAAAACGCTGCGGCTGGAGGGCGATTGGAAGCCGGGTGCACAGATGCATGCTGCTCTGACCGTTTCTAATTATGGCTTTGCGGCCGGCTTTCACCTGCATGCCGGTTTCGCAATGTTGGATAGCTCCGGCCGCGTGCTCTGTGAGTGCCCGGCAGGGGAACCGGATCAGTGGCGCGCCGCACAGCCCGGTGGGGCGGGGGAAGCGCCGCGGTATACGGCGGCCGCATGGGTTCCCCTGCCAAAGAAAAGCGGGGAATACCGCCTTGCGTTTTATCTGCGTAACAGCGCCGGGCAGTGTGCAAAGCTTGCAAACCAGATGGAGATGGAGCATGGGTATCATATTTTGTATCCCTTTTCCTTATTATAGTCATTTGCACCGGCTTGTGCAGCGCAGTTCGGCCAAAAAATAGCGGCTGGCCGGTTGCGCCAGCTGTAAAAAAGGGCGGATTGATTGACAAATGCCCCGTGGAGGGATACAGTGAAACCAGGGCGGATTCTCAGGCGGCTCCGCCGCTGGGAACGATCCAGTTTGATGGAGGCGATAGGATGGAGCACAATGTTGAAATCAATGGCGTTTCAATCTGCTATGAGCAGCAAGGGGGTGGCCGGCCAGTGATCCTGCTGCATGGCAACGGCGGTAGCCACCACACCTTTGACGGTTTGATAAAAGGCTCTCGGCCTCCTACACCGTTTATGCGCCGGATAGCAGGGGCCATGGGCACAGCGGGAAGGCCGGACCGCTCTCCTATGAGCAGCTTGCCAGCGACACGGCGGAGTTGATCCGGGTGTTAGGCCTGGAGAAGCCCATGCTTTATGGCTTCAGCGATGGAGGGATTGTCGGCCTGCTTGTTGCCTCCGGCTGGCCGGGGCTGCTCTCGAAGCTTGCGGTCAGTGGGGCGAATTCCAGCTGCGGGATTGAAAGCGCCCAACCGGTTTGCCTACCGGCTCATTTATGCGGTCACCCAGAGGCAGCAGACCGGCATGATGCTGCACGGCCCTGCACTCACGCGGGCGGAGCTTTCGCGCATCACCGTGCCCACGCTTGTAACGGCGGGGGAGCGGGATGTGATCCGTGAGGAGGATACGCGTTTTATCGCGGCGCATATTCCACATGCAGAGTTAAAAATTCTGCCCGGGGAGAGCCATGGCAGCTATGTGCACGATTCGGATAAGATCGCGCGCCTCCTTCTTCCCTTTTTGGCAATAGGATCATCGATAGATTGCAGAAATATTTCAATCGGTAACAGGTTTCTTACAATTTCGTTACTTTCGGATGGGACGTATTGACGAAACCAGTGGCAGCCGATATACTTTTCAACAGAGGTTTGACGCCTCTGTTTTCAATTCATGAAAAGAACAAGGAAGGGGGAACAGGTTTGACGAAGAATGTTCTTGAATTGTTGGAGCATTCCGCACAGAGGTTCCCGGAAAAAACAGCGTTTGTAGAAGAAAAAGAGACGATTTCTTACGCATCCTTTTTAGGCCTTTGCCAATCGGCCGGGACGGGGCTGCTGGCGCTTGAAGCATATGGCCGCCCGGTTGCAGTTTATATGGATAAAGGGATTGCCTGCCTTGCAGCGATGCTGGGTGTTGCGTACAGCGGCAGCTTCTATACGGTGATTGATACCCATATGCCCGCTGCCCGCATCCAGAATATTTTCAGCACGCTTGCCCCGGCTGCCGTGTTGACGGATGCCGCGCATGCGCAGGCGGCGGCGGAGTTCCTGGGCAACGCGAGGCTGGTGCTGTTCGAGGAGATTGCGCAAACGCCTTGCAATCGGGAAGCGCTTGCACGAATCCGGAGCAGAATGATCGATACCGACCCGCTGTATGCGCTCTTTACCTCCGGCTCCACAGGCATTCCGAAGGGCACGGTGGTGTGCCATCGCAGCGTGATTGATTATGCGCACTGGGTAACGCAGACCTTTCACATTACGCAGGATACGGTTTTTGCAAGCCAGACGCCTTTTTATTTCAGCATGTCGGTGCTTGATATTTTTGCGACGCTCGGGAGTGGTGCAACGCTTTGCATGCCGCCGAAATCCTATTTTTCATTTCCGGTCCAGCTGCTTGAATACATGGAGGCGCAAAAGGTAAACACTATTTATTGGGTGCCGTCCGCACTCGGCTTGATCGCGCGGATGAAGGCCTTGGATTACGTAAAGCCATCTGCGCTATCGACGATTCTATTCGCCGGCGAAGTGATGCCGGTGAAATGGCTTAATATTTGGCGCTCGCATTATCCGCAGGCGTTGTTTGCCAACTCTATGGGCCAACGGAGGTGACTGACATCTGCGCTTATTATATCGTTGACCGCCCATTTCGGGAGGATGAATTGCTGCCGATTGGCCGCGCATGTGATAATTGCGGGTTATTGGTGCTGGATGAAAACGGCTGTGAGCCGGCCCCTGGTGAACTGGGCGAATTGTGTGTGCGCGGTTCGTTTTTGGCCATGGGGTATTACGGTGTGCCGGATAAAACGGCGGAGAGCTTTGTTCAAAACCCGCTTAACTGTTCCTATCCCGAGTTGATTTACAAAACGGGGGATCTCGTGTATTACAATGAGCGCGGTGAGCTGGTGTATATGGGCCGCAAGGATTTTCAGATCAAACATATGGGCTACCGCATCGAGCTGGGCGAGATTGAGGCGGCGGTATCCGCCTGCGAAGGGCTGGAGGTGTGCGTTTGCCTGTATGACGCCAAGCGGGATAAGCTGATCTTACTCTATGAAGGGGCTGCTGCTCAGGCAGACATCCTTCCCTTTGCAAAGGAGAAGCTGCCATCTTACATGATGCCGAACAAAATTATTCGGGTCCGGAAGATGCCATATAACGCAAACGGAAAGCTTGACCGCAAATGGCTGGGCGAGCATTATCGGGAGCTGGAAGGATCATAACAATCTATCCAAAACAGTTTGATAAAAAGAATTGGGCTTGAGAGTTTGGGAGATTCCGCTTTTCAATCGCGTTTTACGCTTTGTGGCAGAACCACCGCTCATCATTTTGACTGTGCCAAAACCGCATCATTGTGTGGCACGGCGCAAGAAAGGATCGTATACGTATGGAAGAATTATTAGAAATTTTGCAGGAGCTGAAGCCAGGTGTGAAGTTTGAAGGGCAGACGCGCCTGTTTGACGATGGCATTCTCGATTCCCTGGATGTGGTATCCTTAGTATCGGAAATCGACGATGCGTTTGATGTGGAAATCTCCGTTGTAGACCTGCGCCCGGAGAATTTTAACTCTGTGGAAGCAATGATGGCGCTGATTGAACGCTTGCAGGAGGAATAAAACAAGCTTTTTTCTGGCTGAACGCGTTAAGCGCTTGTTTTTGGAATGATCTGCGGTTCTGTTCTCTCCGCTTGTGTGGGCAAGCGGAGAGAACTGTTGTAATGACGAGAATGGCTGGAGGGGTTTTAGAAACAAATATTGGGGGGAACAGCCAAACATGAGTTATACTGCGTTTACCTTTATTATTTCATGCTCGTTACCATGCTGCTGTATTTTATCATGCCCCGGCGCGCACGTTGGGGCGTTTTGCTGGCGGCAAGCTACCTTTTCTATTTTTTGTCGAGCAAGCTGCTCGTGTTCAGCCTGCTGGCAACAACGGTTTCGGTGTATCTATCGGGCCTGGCGCTCGGGCGGATCAATACGCAATTCCATTTGGCCAAAAAGACAGTGCCAAAGGAAGAGAAAAAGGCACTGCGGCAGAAAACGGCAAGCAAGAAAAAATTGGTTGTATTTTTGGCGGTGCTCTTTAATTTCGGGCTGCTGCTATTTTTCAAATATTTTAATTTCTTTGGAGAAACGGTAAACTCTATTTTCAGCTTGTTTGCAGATGGCTCCTTGGTGCCTCACCTGAAGCTGATTATGCCGCTGGGCATTTCCTATTACACGCTGCAATCCGTTAGCTATGTGGTGGATGTCTACCGTGGCAAAATAGAGCCGGACCGTCATTTCGGCAGGCTTGCGCTGTTTGTCGCTTTTTTTCCGCAGATCGTCGAAGGCCGATCGGGCGCTATGGGCAGCTGGCGCGGCAGCTTTATGAGCCGCATCGCTTGAGCACTGCCAATCTGATGCAGGGGATGCAGATGATTCTGTGGGGCCTGTTCAAAAAGATGGTGGTAGCCGACCGGGCGGGTATTTTTGTCGATGCCGTGTTTCATGACAGTGCGGCGTATACGGGCCTTCCCGTTATGCTCGCCGTGCTGCTGTATACCATTCAAATTTATGCAGATTTTTCTGGCGTGATGGATATTGTGCGCGGAGTGGCTCGATTATTTGGCATCCAGATGGCGCTGAACTTCCGCCGCCCGTTTTTCTCAACCTCCGTGCAGGAATTCTGGCGCCGCTGGCATATCACGCTTGGCGCATGGCTGCGTGATTATGTGTTCTATCCGGTTTCGCTTTCCAAGCCGATTTTAGCGCTTGGAAAAAAGGCGAAGAAAGTATTCAAGGGCCATGCCGGCCGCCAGCTTCCCGCCATCTGCGCGCTGTTTTTTGTTTGGTTTGGCAACGGCCTCTGGCATGGGGCGGGTTGGAAGTTTATCGCCTATGGCCTGTATTATTACATCATTATGACGATTGGCACGCTCTTTGAGACTGTCCGTAACGTAGCTCACTGCGCTTCATATCGACCGGGAGGGGAAACCGTGGCGTGCCTTTCAGGTGCTTCGCACCTGCGGATTTGTCTACATCGGCATGTTGATTTTCCGCGCGCCGGGGTTACGGTATGCGGGCAGGATTTTTGTTTCCATGTTCCAGGGGCCGTTTTTGGGCGGAGGCTTGGTTTTGCCGAAGTTTGAGGCGGCTGATTGGCTGGTGCTTAGCATTGCCGTGCTGCTGATGCTTGTGGTGAGCGTGTTGCAGGAGCGGGATATTAGCGTGCGTGCGCTGATTGCAAAGCTGCCGCTGCCCATACGCTGGGTGATTTATTTTGCGGCTTTATTCAGCGTGATTATCTTTGGAATTTATGGAGATGGGTATCACGTTGGAACCTTCCTTTACGGTCAGTTTTAAAGGAGGGTGGAAATGAATTCTTTTCAAAAACAGCTTTTGCTCTGGCTGAAAAGGGCAATAAAGGCTGCCGCTTTTCTTCTTGTTTTTATCTTTTTGCTGAATACCGCTTCCGTTATTTTGACTCCAAAGGTGAATAAACGGGAGGATGGCTCCAGCGAAGCGATCCATTTTGGCTATCGTGGCGAGCCAAAAGATTCTCTGGACATTGTAATGGTGGGCAACAGCGATCTTTATAATTCGGTGATTCCCATTGATCTTTATCAGAATTTTGGTATTGCAGGCTATGCTGGAGGGCGTCCTTATGAATCCGCGTTGGGTGCATGGCGGCAAAGCGTGATATTCTGCGTTATCAACGAAACCCGAAGGTTTTAATATTCGAAACGGATTGCCTGTTTCAGGAAGAGAACACATTTACTTGGAAGTCGCTCAACTGGAAGGCGCTTTGCGAATCTACCCGTGCCTTTCAGAATTCGCTGCTCAAATATTCAGACAGTAAGCTTAGCAATGCGTTGGGCACAAAACTGGGTCTGTGCTTCCGGCTATAAAATACCACTCAAATTGGAAGAAGATCACCTGGCAGGATTTTATTGATCCGTTTCACAGGGCATATCATTATGCAGGGAAGGGCTATATCCTGAATGTCAAAGCCCAACCCTACAAAGGCGGATTTGATTATATGGAGCCCGGGCACAGCCCGGATACACCGCTGAGCAGTCAGGCGAAAAACGCGCTCAACAAGGTGAATGATACGTGCCGCAAGCGCGGAATCGGCTGATGCTGCTTGACATGCCTCTGCCAAAGCATGGAGCTATGAAAAACACCAAGCGGTGGCGGCGTTTGCTGAGGCAAACGGGATTCCCTTCCTGGATATGAATATTGAGGCAAAAGAAGGCCGCTTTTTATTCGATTGGACAACGGATACCAAAGATGCGGGCAGCCACCTGAATCTCAGCGGCGCGCAAAAGGCGACCGCTTACCTCGGGGCGTATCTGAAAGAGCACTATGACCTGCCGGACCGTCGCCTGGATTCGAGCTATGCTTTTTGGAAAGACGATATCGCGCGGTATCAGGAGCTCCGAGCGGAGAAAATTGCACAGGCGGCGCAAAAGACGGCCTCGAAAAAGCCTCCCTCAAAGCAGAGAGGGAAGGCGCATTCCTCAGGAAGTCAGGCGGCAGGCAGATAAAGCGCCCGGCTGGTTTGTCTTTGAGTGGGAAACAGAAGCTGACATTAGAAAGGTATGATGGAAAGTATGCAGAAGGTGCCAAAAGAATTGGCTGTTAAAATAGGGCGCAGGGCTGTAAAATGCATCGCCTTCTCTATTGTTTTTCTCCTGTTGCTTCAGGGGGCTTCCATGGTGCTGGTTCCCCGCAACGATAAGGCGGAAGATTCCACCCTGAATACGGTAGTGTTCGGCTATCTGGGGGAGCCCGATCATACGCTGGATGTCGTTATGGTCGCAACAGCGATCTCAATAATGGA
>ENA-OUNI01000150-OUNI01000150.1-human-gut-metagenome-genome-assembly--contig:-NODE-150-length-29608-cov-2.991961_pt1 | contig 29608 bp, 46 predicted proteins | sample MGYA00242499_ERZ504580 | MGnify/ENA primary metagenome ERZ504580 (study PRJEB26092, sample SAMD00036315) | human gut metagenome | host: Homo sapiens | study: EMG produced TPA metagenomics assembly of... | reverse complement strand
GGCACAAGGCATTTATCTGACCCGTGAAGGGCAGGCAGTGCTCCCTTATCTGCGCCGCCTCATCCGTGATGAAGATGCTTTGTTGCAGTACAGTGCCAGATCCGGGGATTGACGGCCGGGGATATTTACATTGGCTCTTATTTCAGTGTAGCCGCCAACTGGCTGCCGCAGATCATACAGGCTTTCCAGCAGGCCTATCCGGCAGTCCACGTCCACATCGAGGAATGCGCCAATAAAGTGATGTACGATGGATTGGAAGAAGGGCGCTTCGATTGTTGTATCACGACGTGGCGCCCTTTTTCCGGAGACTGGATCCCCTTATGTGAAGATGAAATGGTCATGTGGCTTCCGGAAAATCATCCCTTGCACGAGCCGAGGTATACTCGTTGAAGCAGTTGTGTCATGAATCTTTTATTGAACCACTGCCGCAGCAGGATACGGATGTCGTCCGGATCCTCAAGGAAGAACATATTTCTTATGAAACGCGATATACGGCCATCGATAACTATACGACCTATCGCATGGTCGAAGCCGGCCTGGGCGTCAGTATGAACAATCGCCTCATGACGGCACAGTGGCAGGGCCGCGTGGCTATCCTTCCCATGGATCCGCCCCATACGATTACCATTGGCATTGCCATTCCCAGCCGGGATGGGGCATCACCGGCAGTCAAGAAATTCATCCATTACGTGCAACAGGGAATCAGTCAGATCCTTGCGCCCCGGTAAATGCGGGTCCCCGTCTTTCCGAGGATGCCTTCTTTGGCTTTTTGGAGCAGTGTGATCAAGGCTGTCCGGCCGGGACGGGATTTGGCAAATTTGACGGCAGCCTGGACTTTGGGCAGCATCGAACCAGGGGCAAATTCATTTTGAGTCATATATTGCCGGGCTTGGTCGGTAGTCATTTCCGACAGCCACTGTTCGTCCGCCTGGCCAAAATGGATGGCGACTTTTTCCACGGCTGTCAGGATGATGAGGTAGTCGGCATGGAGGTCTTCGGCCAGGCGTTCGCTGGCGAAATCCTTGTCGATGACGGCGCTGGCCCCTTTGAGGTGGTTGCCGTGGCGCATGACGGGGATGCCGCCGCCACCGCAGGCGATGACCAGCTGGCCGGAATCGACGAGGGTTTGGATGGCGCCGATTTCAATGATTTCCTGGGGCAGCGGCGAGGCGACGACGCGGCGCCAGCCCCGGCCGGCATCTTCCTTGACGATGTAGCCGTATTCTTTGGCAGCGTATTCCGCCTGTTCCCTGGTCATGAAATGGCCGATGGGCTTCGACGGGTTCTTGAATGCCGGGTCTTCCGGATCGACGCGGACCTGAGTGACCATGGTGGCGACGGGGATGTCGAAGATGTCGCGGTTGTACATTTCTTCGCGCAGGGCATTCTGCAGGTCATAGCCGATGTAAGCCTGGCTCATGGCGACACAGACTGACAGCGGCGTGTTGGGCTGGTTCGGGTCTTCCCGGCTCAGGGCGGCCATGGCGTGGTTGATCATGCCGACCTGCGGGCCGTTGCCGTGGGCGACGATGACTTCACAGCCTTCCTGGATGAGGTCGACGATGGCTTTGGCTGTCGTCTTGACGGCCAGCATCTGTTCGTGCAGTGTATTTCCCAGGGCGTTGCCGCCGAGGGCGATGACGATACGTTTCTTTTTCTCGGTCATGATAAATCTCCTTTTATGTGTGCAAAAGTTTTATAAATAATGAGTAAAACGCATGACAGGGGGATGAAAAAGGCACCGGTCCGGAGGACCGGCACCTTTGGCGGTCAAATTATTTCATTTTGCGCAGGATGCCGCGTTCTTCTAAGGCTTTCAGGGTCTGAGCCGGATCCTGGCATTTGGCCAGCATGATCATGGCGGCGATGACATAGGGTTTGTAGCTGGCTTCTTTATAGAGGGAATCGCGATAGCGGTCAAAGACAGAGGCTTCGACTTCGCCGTCTTCACAGCTGACGCCGTTGATGTCGGCCGGCAGGCAGTGAGATACATGGCTTTGCCGTCTTTCGTGGTCTTCATCAATTCTTCTGTACAGCACCAGTCTTTATGCTGCGCGTTCTGGGCTAAAAGTTCTTGTTCCAGGGCGTCGATACCGGCCTGGTCGCCAGCAGCATAGAGGTTGGTCCGCTTTTCCATGGCTGCAAAGGGAGCCCAGCTCTTGGGATAGACGACGTCGGCGTTTTTGAAGGCGTCGGCCATGTCATGGGTGATGCGGAAGGAACCGCCCGATTTTTCAGCGTTCTTTTTGGCGACGTCGACGACGTCCGGCATGACTTCATAGCCTTCGGGATGAGCCAGAACGACGTCTATGCCCAGACGAGTCATGAGCCGATGACACTGCGGGACCGAGAGGGGTTTGCCATAGGACGGGGAGTAAGCCCAGGTCATGGCGATTTTTTTGCCCTTCAGGTTTTCCAGGCCGCCCATTTCGTGGATGATGTGGCCGCGTCAGCCATACACTGAGTCGGATGGTCGATGTCGCACTGGAGGTTGACCAGCGTCGGTTTCTGTTCGAGGATGCCGTCTTTATAGCCCTGCGTGACGGAATCGACGACTTCTTTCTGGTAGGCATGACCTTTGCCGATGTACATGTCGTCGCGGATGCCGATGACGTCGGCCATGAAGGAGATCATGTTGGCCGTTTCCCGGACCGTTTCGCCGTGGGCAATCTGGCTCTTCTTTTCGTCCAGGTCCTGGACCTGCAGGCCTAAGAGATTGCAGGCCGAGGCGAAGGAAAAACGGGTCCGCGTCGAATTATCGCGGAAGATGGAAATGCCTAAGCCGCTTTCAAAAATCTTTGTGGAAATATTGTGTTCCCGCATGAAGCGGAGGGCGTCGGCCAGGACCCAGATGGCTTCCAGTTCGTCATCGGTCTTGTCCCAGGTGAGGAAAAAGTCGTTTTTCATACATGTCTTTGAAATTGAGGGCATTTAATTTCTCGATGTAGTCCTGTAAGGTTTTCATAGGGCAGTCTCCTTTTAATCGTTATGGGATGTAATCATTTATCGGTGTATACAGAAGGTAATGCGGCATAGACGGCGGCACAGGTGACGAGGTCCTGTTTCCATGTCTTTTCATTCGGTGCATGGGCCTGGGCTTCTGCGCCGGGGCCAAAGCCGATGACGGGGATGCCGTTGCGGCCCATGATGGAAACGCCGTTAGTCGAGAAGGTCCATTTATCCGTCAGGGGGCGGGCTTTACGCATGGCTTCCGTTTCGGCAGTGCCGATGCGGCTGTCGCCGAAGAGGGAGGTATAGGCTTCTTCCAGGGCTTTGGTGACTTTGTGGTCTTTCGGGATGACCCATGTCGGGAAGTAACATTCGATGGGATAGGTCAGGCCGGTGTAGCTCGGGCGGGCGTATTCATACATGCTGACTTTGACATCGTCGCCGTACTTCTGGACGCTCGGCAGAGCCCGGATTTCATCGAGGCAGCTCTGCCACGTTTCGCCAGCCGTCATGCGGCGGTCCAGGGAGACGGCACAGGAATCGGCGACGGCGCAGCGGCTCGGCGAGGTGTAGAAAATCTGGGAGCACGTGACTGTACCGCGGCCGAGGAAGTTGGCTTCTTCCCATTCGGGATTGTATTTCTTGTCGAGCATCTTGACCAGGCCTTTGATTTCCGTCGTGTCGGCTGCGTCATTTTCGTTGAGGGCCCGCACGTCCTGGAGGATATCGGCCATCTTGTAAATGGCGTTATCACCGCGTTCGGGCGCGCTGCCGTGGCAGGATACACCCTGGACGTCGATGCGGATTTCCATGCGGCCGCGCTGGCCGCGGTAGATGCCGCCGTCTGTCGGTTCCGTGGAGACGACGAATTCCGGACGGACCTTGTCTTCGTTGATGATGTACTGCCAGCAGAGGCCGTCGCAGTCTTCTTCCTGGACCGTACCGGTGACCAGGACGGTGTACTTGTCGGACAGGAGGCCCAGGTCCTTCATGATGCGGGCGCCGTAGACGGCAGAAACGATGCCGCCGAGCTGATCCGACGTGCCGCGGCCGCCGATTTCCGTTTCCGATTCAAAGCCTTCGTAGGGATCGAAATCCCAGTTGGCCTTGTTGCCGATGCCGACGGTGTCGATGTGGGCGTCGAAGCCGATGAGGGTCTTGCCGGTGCCCATGTAGCCCAGGACGTTGCCCATGGGGTCGATTTCCACTTTATCGAAATCGAGTTTGCGTATTTCTTCGGCAATGCGGTCGATATGTTCCTTTTCGCCGCAGCTTTCACCGGGGAATTTAACGATGTCCCGCAGGAAACGGGTCATATCCTGTTCATAGCCTTTGGCAGCTTCTTTGATTTTTTCGTACGGTACTGTCATGAAAATCACTCCTATATCTTATATAATGTTTTACTTATTCAAACCGCGCCAGACGATATTCTTATAGCGTTCCGGGTCCGTGTCGCCTTCTGTCGAGAAGACCAGGACCTGTGAATGGTCGTCGAGGCCGAGTTCAGCGCGCAGGTCCTTACATTCATCGGATAACATGATCGTAGCCAGGGTGCCGAAGGGGACGGCACCGGATTCACCGGATACGATGGGCGCATCTCCTTTGAGGGGCGCTGCCAGCATACGCATACCGCGGACCGTGATGGGGTCATCGGCTGCGATGAAGGTCGTCACATGGTTCTTGAGGATGTCCCAGGAAATCGTGTTCGGTTCGCCGCAGGCCAGGCCGGCCATGATGGTATCCAGGTCACCGCCGACCATGCGGGGCTTGCCGTCACCGGCTGCGGCACCTTTATACAGACAGGCTGCGGCCGATGCTTCGACGACGATGAATTTCGGCGGATTGTCTTTATAGAGGTTGGCGAAGTAACCGACGACGCACCGGCCAGGGAACCGACACCGGCCTGGACGAAGATGTGCGTCGGCCGTTCGACGCCCCAGCCTTCAGCTGTTCGCCAGCTTCCATGGCCATCGTGCCGTAGCCCTGCATGATCCACGACGGGATTTCTTCATAGCCGTCCCAGGCCGTGTCCTGGACCATGACGCCGTGCGGCGTAGCGGCGGCTTCTTTGGCTGCCTGGCGGACGCAATCGTCGTAATTGAGGTCGAGGATGTTGACGTCGGCGCCGAGTTTCTTGATGTTTTCCAGCCGCGTCTGGGTCGTGCCTTTCGGCATGTGGACGACGGCTTTCTGGCCCAGCTTCTGGCGGCCCAGGCGACGCCGCGGCCGTGGTTGCCGTCGGTTGCCGTGAAGTAGGTTGCCTGGCCAAATTCCTGGCGGAGCTCATCTGACGTCAGGACGTCATAAGGCATGTCCGATACATCGCGGTGCGTTTCCTTGGCGATGTACTTGGCCATGGAATAGGAACCGCCCAGGACTTTGAAGGCATTGAGGCCGAAGCGGTACGATTCATCTTTGACGAAAATCGAACCGACGCCAGGTAGCGGGCCATCTGCGTGAGCCGGGTCAGCGGCGTTTCGCTGTATTGCGGGAAACTCTGGTGGAATGTCCGGGCCTTGGCGACTTCGCTGAGGGACATGATCGGCAAATTTTTATCATCTGATTTGGGCAGATGGTTCATAGCCCATTTCATATCTTTCTTCATATCCGTACCTCCTAAAGATAAACTGAAAAAAATATTTTAGCAAATCTAAAAGTTTTTGTATACCTAGAGTATAACATGACCTTACAGATTTGCAATAGAAAAGAGCTAAAAATTTGTTAGGCATCTACACTTTTTTGCAATGACAGAAAGAGAACTGTTACATTTGGGCATAGGAAAAGGCGCTGTCGCATAAAGACAGCGCCTTTTAAGATGATTCAGGCGGGCACGAACTACTAACTACGAACCACGAACCACTAATCTCACTCTTCTCCGCTGTCGATGTAGCTGTACAGGGTGTATTTGGAGATGCCGAAGTGTTTGGAGATTTTGTCACCGGCCTTGGTGATCAGCAGGGCCCCGCGGTCGTTGAGGAATTTGATGGCTTTGATCTTGTCTTCCCGTGTCATGAGGGGGACAGGTTTGCCGACCTGACGCGTTGATTCGTCGATGAGGTCGTTGAGGAGGTCCGTGACATTCTGCGGGATGCGGCTGACCTTATCTTCCTTGGACGTGACCGAGATGAGCGGCTTGATGGCATTTTCGACCATCATCAGTTCGGTAATGTCATAGTTGATGGAGAAGATGCCGATGACTTTTTGCTGTTCATTGCGGATGTAAATGGTCGTCGACTTGAGGATGCGGCCGTCTTTGGTCTTGGTCAGGTAACTCGTGTGGTCCTGGAGTTTGTCGGGATCGCTGCGCAGGGCGTCGAGGACGGCCATGGACAGGCCATCGCCTACTTTGCGGTTGGTGACGTGGCCATTTTCGATGGCGACGATGGAATTTTCCTTGTAATTATCGCTCAAGTCGTGGATGACGATTTCACAGTTCGGGCCGAATTGGTCTGCCAGGCCTTTGGCTAAGTGACGCAAGAAGTTGAGGACGACGTCGTCTAACATAAGGGGCACCTCTTTCTCATATCAAAAACAGATTATTAGCTTATCTGCTAAAAATTTTTTAGGTACTGTTACTATAGCATATTTTCGGGATAAATCAACGCCCTTGGTGAAAAAAGGTATGTCGAAAAAACATCTTTCCATTACAGGCTATAACAAAAAGATAATAAAAATTTTTAGACTAAAAAAAATTGACAGGTAAGGCGGAACGGGTTACTATTAAGATAGATACGAGAATGACACAAATAACATGCATTAACTGCAAGAAACCTTATGATTTATGATTTGTATAGCATAGAGGAGGTATACTTATGTTAATCGTCGGAAATGGTCACGTCGTTACCCGCGACGCGAAGAATCAATATTTCCCTGATGGCGCCGTAGCCATAGACGGCACGATAATCTGCCGCGTCGGCCAGACGGCGGAAATCCGCCGGGCCTATCCGGACGCCGCTTTTATCGATGCCAAAAGCGGTGTCATCATGCCGGCTTTCATCAACGTTCACGAGCATATTTACAGCGCCATGGCCCGGGGTATGAATATCGACGGCTATGCGCCCAAGGGCTTCCTGGACATCCTCGACGGCCTGTGGTGGAATATCGACCGTCATTTGACCAACGACCTGACTTATTTGAGCGCTATGGAAACGTATGTCGAATGTATCAAGAACGGCGTGACGACGGTCTTCGACCATCACGCCAGTTTTGGTGAAATCAAGGACAGCCTCTTTGCCATCGGCCAGGCAGCGCAGGAACTGGGCGTCCGCTCGTGTCTGTGCTACGAATCTCCGACCGCGACGGTCAGGACAAAGCCCGCCAGGCAGTCCTGGAAAATGAAGCTGGATCCGCCACGCTCAGGCCGACACGACGGACATGATTGCCGGCATGATGGGCATGCATGCCCAATTTACCATCAGCGACGAAACGATGGCCCTGGCTGCCGAACATAAACCGGACGGCGTGGGTTACCACATCCACGTCGCCGAAGGCATCGAAGACTTGCAGGATTGCCTGAAGAAACACGGTAAACGCATTATCGACCGCCTTTATGACTGGAATATCTTAGGGCCCAAGACCCTGCTCGGTCACTGCATCCACGTCAATCCCCACGAAATGGACCTCATCAAGGCGACAGATACCATGGTCGTCCACAATCCGGAATCGAACATGGGCAATGCCTGTGGCTGCCCGCCGACGATGGACATGGTCCACCGCGGTATCCTGACCGGCTTGGGGACCGATGGCTATACGCACGATATGATTGAGTCCTATAAAGTCGCCAATATCCTGCACAAACACCATCTCTGCGACGCTACAGCCGCCTGGCTGAAGTACCGCAGATGCTGTTCTATAACAACGCAGCCATGGCCAACCGCTATTTCAAGAAGCCCTTAGGCGTATTGGCAGAAGGGGCTGCAGCCGACGTCATCGTCATGGATTACATTGCTCCGACGCCGATGAATGAAGAAAACATCAACAGTCACATCTTATTCGGCATGAGCGGCCACGATGTCGTCACGACTATTGCCAATGGCAAAGTCCTCATGGAAAACCGCCAGCTCACCGGTGTCGATGAAGAAGCCCTGATGGCTAAAATCCGCGAAGGCGCAGCGACCCTGGCCGGACGCATTAATGGATACTTATAAGGAGGAATCTATCATGAGTGATCGCATGACATCCATTCCCTTTGGAAAATTGATGAACTGGGTCCTGACCGAAGCGCCGTCAGGGACGATCTTTGGCGTCCACCATCGCCTACAGGCCGACCCGAATCGGACGTATACTATCTTTGACAGACCGCTGGAAATGCCCTTTGGCCCGGCTGCCGGTCCCCATACCCAGCTGGCCCAGAATATCGCTGCCGGCTATGCGGCGGGAGCGCGCTTCTTTGAACTGAAGACGGTCCAGAAAATCGACGGCGAAGACCTGCCTGTTCCCAAGCCCTGTATCAAGGCCGACGATGAATGTTACAATGTCGAATGGTCGACGGAACTGACCGTCCCCAAGGCCCTGGAAGAATACGTCAAGGCCTGGTTCCTGGTCCACGTCATGGCCGTCGAATACGGCTTAGGAAGTCCGGACGGGATGCAGTTCAACATGTCCGTCGGCTACGACCTGGCAGGGATACAGACGGCAAAAATCGATTCGTTCATCGAAAATCTGAAAGACGCATCCCATACGGCCATCTTTGCCGAGTGTAAAGCCTGGCTCCTGGCCTATCTGGACCGCTTCCAGAAACTCCGTCGGGAAGACGTCGAAGCCATTCCGGCAGAAATCTGCAACTCTGTCACGGTCTCGACCATGCACGCTGTCCGCCCGATGAAATCGAACGGATTGCCCGCTATTTACTGAAAGAAAAACACCTCAATACCTTCGTCAAATGCAACCCGACCTTACTGGGCTATGACTTCGTCCGGAAATGCATGGATGACCTGGGCTATGGCCATATGGTCTTCGATGACAGCCATTTCAAGGCTGATTTACAGTACCGTGATGCCGTACCCATGCTCAAGGGGCTGCAGGAAGCGGGTAAAGCGGAAGGCCTGTTGTTCGGCGTCAAACTGACCAATACCTTCCCCGTCGACATTACGCGCTATGAATTGCCGGGGACGGAAATGTATATGTCCGGCAAGCCCCTCTTCTTCCTGTCCATGAATGTGGCCAAGAAGCTGAGTGAAGCCTTTGACGGCAGCCTGCGTATTTCTTACAGTGGCGGTGCTGATGCCCACAACATCAAGAATATCGTCCAGGCCGGCATCTGGCCGGTCACGGTGGCGACGACGCTGCTCAAGCCCGGCGGCTATGAACGCTTTGCCCAGCTGGCACAGTGTTTTGAAGGTCAGCGTGGACAGGCGTTTACTCGTGTAAACGTCAAGGCCCTGGATGACTTGCTGGCTAAGGCTCAGGACGATGCCCACTATGCCCGTCTGGACCCAAAAGCCCAGCAGCGCAAGAACGACCAGGCCCTGCCCTTGATGGACTGCTTCATGGCACCGTGCAGCCAGACTTGTCCCATCCATCAGGATATCCCGGCCTATATGGACCTCGTCGCCGCCGGGAAATATGACCAGGCCCTGCAGATCATTCTGGAAAAGAATCCCCTGCCCTTTACGACGGGGACTGTCTGCTACCATACCTGTATGAACAGCTGTACGCGCAATTTCTGCGATGCCCCTGTTGAAATCCGGCGCAATAAGCTGATAGCTGCTGAAAAAGGCTATGCCAGCGTCATGACGACTTTGCAGGCTGCGCCGTCCAATGGGAGAAAAGCGGCTGTCATCGGCGCCGGTCCGGCCGGACTGTCGGCGGCTTATTTCCTGGCCCGCGGCGGCTGGATGTGACCGTCTTCGATAAGAACGACGAACCTGGCGGCCTGGTGCGGACCTTCTTGTGTGAAAAGAAAGGACAGATTTCACCAGAAGCATCGACAAGGATGTAGCCTCATCGAAAAGATGGGTGTCCATCTCGTCGTCGGCAGGGCCATCGCCTCGCTCGACGAATTGCAGGGCTATGACATCATCCTGGCGGCCTGCGGCGTCAAAGGGAAAATCGGTGACACCCTGGCCGGCGCCATCGAAGGCTTGACCGTCATCGGCGATGGCCATTACGGCAAGACGACATCCGTCGTCGAATGTATTGCCGACGGCAAGCGGGCGGCAGAAGGCATTTTAGGTCAGATGGCCAGTGTCGATACCCTGATTCCGGCTGATGTAAACGACGTTTACTTGAAGCGGGGCATCCTGGAAGCAGCACCGGAAACAGGTTGTGACGGCCGCTGCCTCCATTGTGACAGCGTCTGCGAAGTCTGTACGGAAGTCTGCCCCAACCGGGCCAACGCAGCCATCCAGGTACCGGGCGATATGCAGGCTCAAATCCTGCATATCGACTACATGTGTAACGAATGTGGTAACTGCCGGACCTTCTGTCCCTGGGGCGGTGCGCCGTATGTAGATAAATTCACCCTCTTTGCCAACGAAGAGGACTTGGAACACAGCAATAATTCGGGCTTTGCCGTCATCGACAAGGCCAGCGGCTTCTGCAAAGTCCGCCTGGATGGAGAAATCCGGACGACGACTTTAGGGACGGCTGATGAAGCAATCCCGGAAGACCTGCGGACCTTCATGGAAACGGTCTGCCGCGATTACGATTACCTGCTGATTGAATAGAGAAAGAAGGGAAAGCCATGGATTACGTCATCAAAAACGGGACGGTCTGCCTGGAAGGGGAACATTTCCGGGCCGACGTTACTGTCCGGGAGGGAAAAATCCAGGCCCTAGGAAAGGCCGTCCACGATGGTCATGAAACGGTCATCGACGCCGACGGCCTCTATGTCTGCCCTGGCGGCATCGATGCCCACACCCATATGGACCTGCAGCAGTCGCCGCAGTACCGCGCGTGCGATGACTTTTACAGCGGTGGCGTGGCAGCGGCCTGCGGCGGCACGACGACCATCCTGGATCATATGGCCTTTGGCCCGGCCGGCTGTTCCCTGCGCTATCCCTTTGAACGGTACCGGAAACTGGCCGTGCCCTGCCCGGTCGACTACAGCTTCCATGGTGTCATCCAGCACGTCGACGACCAGGTCCTGCAGGAATTGGGCCAGCTCATCGACGAAGGTTTTCCCAGTTTCAAAGCCTATACGACGTATGGCTATCCCGTCGGCGAGAAGGAACTGATGCAGCTCCTGCCGGTCATCAAGAAGCATGGCGGCCTGCTTACGGTCCATGCCGAAAGCGACGGCATTACCAAGGCCCTGCGGGACGCCCTGGGACTGCAGGACCTGCAGCCCATCGGCCAGGCGAAGACGCGGCCCAACGTGCCGAAGCCGCAGCGTGAACCGTGTCCTGGCGGCAGCCCGGGCTTGTGGCGATGCGCCGGTCTATATCGTCCACACGTCGGCCCATGAGAGCCTGGACCAGCTGCGCCTGGCCCGGCGCCAAGGCCAGTATCATATTTACAGTGAAACGTGTCCGCAATACTTATTGCTGACAGAAGAGAAATTCCGTCACGGCGGCCCTATGGAAGGCATTAAATACATGCTGGCGCCGCCGCTGCGGAAAGCCGAAGATAACCAGGCCCTGTGGAAGGCCCTGGCCGACGGGACGGTCCAGACCGTAGCGACGGACCACTGCCCCTTTACGATAGCTGAAAAACAGGAGAATGTCAGCGATTTCCGGAACTGTCCCGGCGGCGTATCCGGCGTCGAAGAACGGATGCCCCTGCTGTTCAGTGAAGGCGTCCTGAAAGGCCGGTTGACCCTGGAGCGCTTCGTCCAGGTGACCAGTGCCAATGTGGCCAAAATCTTTGGCTCTATCTGCGCAAAGGGACGTTGCTGCCCGGCAGCGATGCCGACATCATCCTCATCGACCCGCAGGGAAAACGGACCTTTGCCAGGGAGAACCTGCACACAACCTGCGGCTATTCGCCCTATGAAGGCATGACGGTCCAGGCGACGATTCGCCTGACCATGCTCCGCGGCGAAATCATCGCCAAAGACAATCAATTCTGTGGAAAACGCGGCTATGGAACCTTGTTGTATCGATTCCGCGATAAAAGATAATCTTGATTATAGGAAGGTGGCATTATGAGTGAATTATGTAAACTATGGGTAAACGGCCGTGAAATAGAAGCCGATGGAGAACGCAAGCTCATCGACGTCCTGCGCAATGACCTGCGCCTGAAATCCGTCAAGGATGGCTGCAGTGAAGGGGCCTGCGGAACCTGTACGGTCGTCATCGACAGCAAGGCGACCAAGACATGTGTCCAAAAGGTCAGCCGCATGGCCGGTAAACACGTGTTGACCGTCGAAGGGCTGTCCAAGCGGGAAAAAGACGTCTTCGTCTACGCCTTTGGCGAAGCCGGCGCCGTCCAGTGCGGCTTCTGCATCCCCGGCATGGTCATGTGCGGCAAGGCCTCATCGACGCCAACCCGGCGCCGTCGCGGCTGGAAATCGCCGCGGCCATCCGCAATAATATCTGCCGTTGTACGGGTTATAAGAAAATCATCGACGCCATCGCTATGGCAGCGGATTTGCTGCGCACGGACCAGCCTCTTCCCGTCCGCGGCGGCTACCGCGCGTCGGCGATCCCTGCCAGCGCGTCAACGCCAAGGCCAAAGTCCTGGGCGTCGGCAGATATACAGATGATTTGGACGCCGTCGACCTGCCCGGCATGTGTTACGGCAGTGCCATCCGCAGCGCTTATCCGCGGGCTGTCGTCAAGGCCATCCATGCGGAAAAGGCCAAGGCCCTGCCCGGTGTCGTCTGCGTCCTGACGGCAGACGATATCCCCGGTTCCGTCAAAGTCGGCCATTTGAAGACCGATTGGGATACGCTCATCCCCGTCGGCTCGACGACGCACTTCCTGGGCGACGCCATCGCCCTGGTGGCTGCGGAAACGCCGGAAATCCTGGAACAGGCTAAGAAGCTCGTCGATATCGAATATGAAGAACTGCCGCCCCTGACCTGTGCAGCCGACGCCCTGAAAGAAGGGGCGCCGCTGGTACACCCGTCGCTGGTACGAACGTCCTGGCCCATGAACACCTGGTCCGCGGCGACGCCGATGCCGTCATTGCCGCCTCGAAGTATAAGGTGACGCACCACTTTGAAACGCCATGGACGGAACACGCCTTCCTGGAACCGGAATGTGCCGTCGCCATGCCCTTTGATGACGGCGTCTTCGTTTATTCGTCGGACCAGGGCATTTATGATACGCGCCGGGAAACGGCACTCATGCTGGGCCTGCCGGAAGAAAAAGTCATCGTCGAGAACTGCTTCGTCGGCGGCGGCTTCGGCGGCCGGGAAGACGTGACGGTCCAGCATTTGGCTGCCCTCGTCGCCTATGTATGTAAACGAATATGTAAAGTGAAGTTGACGCGCCAGGAAAGCATCCTCATCCATCCCAAGCGCCATCAGTTCAGCATGGACATGACGACGGCCTGCGATGAAACTGGGAAACTGACGGCTATGAAGCTCGTCGCCGTCACCGACAACGGGGCCTATGCCTCCCTGGGCGGACCCGTTCTCCAGCGCGCCTGTACCCATGCGGCAGGGCCTTATAACTACCAGACCATCGACATCGACGGGACAGCCGTTTACACTAACAATCCACCAGCCGGAGCCTTCCGCGGCTTTGGCGTCACTCAGACCATTTTTGCCACGGAATTAAACTTAAATAAACTGGCTGAACTGGTCGGCATCGACCCGTGGGAAATCCGATATCGCAATGCCATCCGGCCCGGTGACGTCCTGCCTAATGGCCAGATTGCCGATCCGTCGACGGGCTTGGCCGAAACGCTGGATGCCGTCAAAGAGGCGTACTATCACAGCGGGCCTTATGTCGCATCGCCTGTGCCCTGAAGAACTCCGGCGTCGGCGTCGGTCTGCCCGATTATGGCCGCTGCCGTCTGGTTGTCAAAGACGACAGGGTACACATTTACTCGTCGGCATCCTGTATCGGCCAGGGCGTCGGCACGGTCCTGGTCCAGATGGTATCCCAGGCAGCGGGCCTCCCCATTGAAGATATCAAATGGCACATGCCCAATACGGCGACCTCACCCGATGCCGGCACGACGTCGGGTTCGCGGCAGACGACGTTGACCGGGGAAGCCGCCCGGCGGGCCGCCCGTCCAGCTGCGGCGCGACCTCTTTGCCGCCAAGGGCCTGCCTTACGAAGAAACGAGCCATGTCAGCGACTACCTGGAAGGCGTAACGGTAGAAAAAGAATCGCCCGCTACGGCTGCCGTCCGCTTCAACCGCAGCGACTTAGATGTCCTCAACGGTCGGGAATACATCGGCGAATACCTGGCAAGACCGACAAGATGGGCGCTGACGTCCCTCATCCCGTATCACACGTCGCCTACGGCTATGCCACCCACGTCTGCATCCTCAATGACGACGGTACCATCCGCAAAATGGTCGCCGCCACGACGTCGGCCGCGTCGTCAACCGCAAGAGCCTGGAAGGCCAGATCGAAGGCGGCACCGTCATGGGCTGCGGTTATGCCTTGACGGAACAATATCCGTTGGACCACTGTAAACCGACGGCCAAATTCGGGATCCTAGGCCTGTTCCGGGCCGATAAAGCCCCTGACGTCGAAGCGATTCCCATCGAAAAAGAAGGCGTCGACGTAGCCTATGGAGCCATCGGCGTCGGTGAAATCACATCCATCCCGACGGCACCTGCCGTAGCCGGAGCCTACTATAAATGGAACGGCCAGTTCCAGACAACATTGCCCTTAGAAGGGACGCCGTATAGCCGGAAAAAGAAATAAAAGTTTGTAGTACGGAGTTTGTAGTTTGTAGAAGAGGGCCTTAAATTTAAAGCGTCTGCTAGCCACTAACAACTAAAGAGTGCTTGACGTCTTGCGACAAGCACTCTTATAATATAGGGATGTTTGATGTTTGATGTTTGATGTTTGATGTTTCGATGTGGAAAGGTGGTCTTATGGAAGATAAATTGGTCATTATCCGCGGGGCTGGGGACCTGGCGACGGGCGTGGCTCAGTCTTTGTATGAGGCTGGGTTCCGCCTGCTGCTGCTGGAAGTGGAGAAGCCGTCGGCTATTCGGCGTCAGGTGGCCCTCTGTGAAGCCGTCTACGATGGGTCGGCTTCCGTCGAGAACCTGACTTGCTGCCGCTGTCGGTCTTTGGCCGAGGTCCGGAAGGCCTGGGAAGCGAGGCCATTCCCTTGCTGGTGGATCCGGAAGGGGCGTCGATTGCGGCGCTGAAGCCCTGGGCCGTCGTCGATGCCATCCTGGCCAAGAAGAACTTGGGGACGAACCGGCGTATGGCACGTCATACCGTGGCCCTGGGGCCGGGATTTACGGCCGGTGTCGATGTCGATGTCGTCATTGAAACCAAGCGGGGCCACCAGCTGGGGCGTATCATTTGGCAGGGTACGGCTATCGCCAATACGGGGATTCCCGGATTGATTGCCGGCTACGGCAGGGAGCGCGTCATCCACAGTCAGCAGGCCGGGTTCGTATACGGATTGGTCCACATCGGCGATAAAGTAAAAAAAGGACAGCCCATGGCTGTCCTGACAGAAGAGCCCATCTCTTTTGGAATGGCTGTGACGGAATGTATGGGGACGCCGATTCTGGCGTCGCTGACGGGATTCGTCCGGGGACTGATCCGTGACGGCTATCAGGTGCCGCAAGGCTTCAAGATAGCTGACATCGACGCGGGATGATGAACGGGAGAATTGCTTTACGATTTCCGACAAGGCCCGCAGCCTCGGCGGCGCCGTCCTGACGGCCCTGCTCTGGATGGGGAAGAGGGAATTTTCGTGAAGATGAATCAGAATGACTTACATTTTTCGTCGTGCCGGGAGCTGCCCTATATCGACTATTACCAAGGCGCAGCAGCTAAGAAGCAGTCCATTGCCGTCGAAGTGATGACGCCGCTCTATCTCGATGGGCGGTGTATCAGTAGCCTCATTTCTTCGCCGGAAGATATCGATGTCCTGGCTGTGGGTTACTGTCTGGCCGAAGAGAAAATACCGGCTGGCCGCAAGCTGGCTGGTGTCTGCCTGCACGATGGGGCGGCCTGGGTCACGACGGAAGCTGGGACGGCACGGGCAGTAGAAAAGCCGCCTTTTGTGCCGATTACGGCAGAGAAGCTCTGTTCCTATGGAGGTCTCTTGGACAGCTTATCGACGGCACATCACGGCTCGCACGGCGTCCACGAAGGGGCCTTGGTCCAAGGCGATGAAGTCCGCGTCTATACGGAAGATATCGGCCGCCACAATGTCCTCGATCGCTTGCGGGGCTTCGTCGAATTACAGCACATCGACGTCAGTCAGGCCGTCCTGGTCTTCAGCGGCCGTGTTCCCCAATCGGTCATCGAAAAGGTCCATGGCCTGGGCGTTCGCTTCCTGGCATCGCGGGTCTTGCCGACGAGTCTGGGCGTGTCCCTGGCAGAGCAGTGCCAGATTACTCTGGCCTGCGGCTTGCGGCCTGACTCTTTCAAAATATTTGCTCATCCAGAACGGGTTTTGCTATAGTTTTTGATTTCATTTTTTGTTATAATATGAAAAGAGATAGCTGGATGGTGGTGCATCGGCTTTCCCTGTTGATTTTGTAGGTTGAAGAAAACCGTGTACCGCTGGTATGCGGTTTTTTTCAACCTACAATGTTATTTGCAAACTGAAATGATCAATACGACAAGCGTAGCAAAAGCAATCATCAATGATAATGCTTCGTATACTTTCATAAAGATCACCCCGCTTTCGCGAGGAAAACCGAATCATCAAGCTATCTCTGGAAATAGTTTATCATAAATTTATAAATTACGGAACCGCTTTTAACAATATTACTTCAATGGGAGCGCCCTTTGGCAACGGGGGCGTTCCTTTTTTTATATACGCCAGGGCGTTGGTGTGGGCAAGGCCCAGCAGGGCACTGGACGTCAGTGTCGTATTGGGTGTGAATATGGGCTGGCCCTGTTCGGAGGTCAGGCGGCCCTGGACGAAGCGGTCGACGGGATTTTTCTTATGGATCGCGTCGCCTAAATGGCAGGTGACGACGGGAAATTCGCTGTTTCTTTCGCCGTTGAGGTGGCGCAGGATGGGAACGGCCAGGAGATGGAAGGCATTGAACGACGCCGAAGGATTGCCGGACAGGCCGAGGATGAGCGTCCGGCGGCCGTCTGTTTTAATGACGCCGCCATAGGAAGCTGAACCGGGCCGCATAGTGATGCGGTCGTAAGTTGGACGGCGCCGAGGGATTGGTAAATCTGGGGCATCGTGTCATAGAGGCCGACGGAGACGCCGCCCGTGCTGACGATGAGGTCCTTGTCCCGGGCCAGGCAGCGGACGGCTGCCATTTCATCGGCCAGCTGGTCTGGCCCGTCCGATACGTGGTAGAAGGTGACTTCTGCGCCGTACTGTTCCAATAAGGGCTGGAAGAGATAGGCGTTGGAGTTGTAAATCTGGCCATGGTGCCGCACTTCTCCGGGCAGGACTAGTTCACGTCCTGACGTCAGGAAGAGGACCTTCGCTTTGGCGTAAACGGGAAGGCGTTCATTTCCCAGGCCGACGGTGACGGACAGCACCGGCTGTGAGCTTCGCCCCGGCCGGGATGATGACGGCGCCGGAACGGCACTCTTCGCCTTTGGGGATGATGTTGCTGCCCGGCGGGATGCTTTCTGTAACTCGTATATGATTTCCCTGGCGTTCGACGTATTCCTGGGGGACGACGGTATCGCAATCATCCGGGACGGCGCAGCCCGTCATGAGGCGTACGGCCTGGCTGGCTGCAACAGGGCCGTCATAGACGATGCCGGCGCCGATGGTCGCCACGACTTCATAGGCATTTCCGCCATGGCTATGGATAGCATAGCGTCGAAGGGCGATTTACGGTACGGCGGATAGTCGCAGGCCGCCGTAATGTCCCGGGCTGTGATGCGGCCCAGGGCCTGGTTTGGCGGGACAGATTCTATTTTCGCTTCATAGGAAGACAAGGCGCCGTCGAGACGGCGCCTTGCTTCGGTAATCGTGACGATTTCCATAGTTATGGCTTTCCTTTTTTCAATGCTTTTTCATAAGCTGCCTGTGTTTTGGCCGCTTCTTTTTGGGCTTTCAGTTTAGCCCGCTGAGCCGCGACGACGGCCGGGTCGAAGAGACTCAGGGCTTCCGTTGGGCAGGCCGGGATACAGGCTGGTTCCCCCGTTTCCGTATTGGCACAGAGGTCGCATTTGTAGGCGACGATGCGGAAGGGCCGGCCTTTGGTATCGCATGGTAGATCTTGGTCATGTTGATGGCCTGGAAAGGACAGGCGCGGGAACATTTTCCGCAGCCCCGGCAGGCCTCTTCATCGATGACAACCGAGTTGGGCCCCAGGGAAATGCAGTGGAACGGACAGGCTTCCATACAGCACGGCTTCGGGCACTGCTGGCATTGGACGGCCTTGGTGACTTTCGACGTGTAAACGACGTGAACCCGCGGCGTGAAGTCGAAGCTCTTGGGCTTGAGAGCGAACAGGGCCTTGCCTGTATGGCTGGCCACACAGGCGGCCATGCAGGTCTTGCAGCCGATGCACAGTTCCGGGTCCGTCTTGACGTGTTTAAACATCGTTTACACCTCCTTTACTTCGATGCCCATGCGGCTGCGGATAGCGGCGTATTGGGCTTTTACATCGCGTTCGGCCTGTTTCTGGTCGTCGATTTTTTCGACGCGGCAGGCACAGTATTTGAATTCCGGCGTATGGCTCTTCGGGTCCAGGGCGGCCGACGTCAATTCGTTGCAGGCGCCGACCCACCACTGATAGGTCATGTACGTCGCCCCTTTGGATACGCGGTCTGTTTCCTGGCAGCGGGTAATCGTGTGTCCCCGTTTGGAAACGACGCGGACCAGGTCGCCATTGGCAATGCCCAGTTCCCGGCAGTCTTCGGGATTCATCTGGATATAGCCCGGTTCATCGGCCAGGTCGGCCAGGAGGCGGCAGTTGCCGGTCATAGTGCGGACGGAGTAGTGGCCGACTTCGCGGACTGTCGACAGGGACAGGGGATATTCGGGACTTTCCAGCTCTTTGGCCGGCGTCCAGGGATAGTAGTAGAAATGGCCTTTGCCGTCGGCCGTAGCGAAATGGGCACCTTTGTGGAGATATTGTGTCCCCGTATCGTCCGGGCTGTCTTCCGTGCAGGGCCATTGGACGCCGTGGTTCTCGACCATCTTTTCATAGCTGGCACCGGCGAATTTCGGGCACAGGGAACGCATTTCATCCCAAATCTGCTCGGTATTGTCGTAATGCATGGGATAGCCCATGGCCGTTGCCATGAGGCAGAGGATTTCCCAGTCCGTCTTGCAGCCCGGCTGGGGTTCGATGAGCTTGCGGACGCGCTGGAAGCGGCGGTCGCAGGAAGTATATACGGCATTGTGTTCGCCCCAGGCCGTAGCCGGGAAGATGACATCGGCATATTCGCAGGTCTTGTTGAAGAAGATGTCCTGGACGATGACCAGGTCGATAGCCGACAGGGTGCGGCGGATTTCCGGCAGGTCCGGATCGGACTGGGCCGGGTCTTCGCCGATGATGTAATAGGCGTGGATCCGCTTCTTCGGGTCCGGTTCGCGCAGGACTTTGTCCGGCACATAGGTCAGGGGCAGGCCGACGTGGGATGCAGGGAAACGCCCCAGCCTTTTCAAATTTATGGCGGATTTCATCGTCCGTGACGTCCTGATAGCCAGGATACTGGTTGGGCAGGACGCCCATGTCACAGGTCCCCTGGACGTTGTTCTGGCCGCGGACCGGGCCGACGCCGGTGGCGTAATGGCCGTAGTTGCCGGTCATGAGACTCAGGTTGGAGCAGGCAATGACACATTCGACGCCCTGTGAGAACTGGGTGATGCCCATGCCCCAGAGGGTCATGGTATGTTTTGATGAAGCGAACAGGCGCGCTGCCCGGCGGATATCGTCGGGATCGAGGTGGGTCGCTGCGGCGACGGCTTCGGGCGCGTATTTATTCTGGGCCACTTCTTTGGTATAGTCGGCAAAGCCTGTCGTATGCTTTTCGATGAAATCGTGGTCGACCAGGTCCTCCGTGACCATGACGTGGGCCATGGCGTTGAGGAAGAGCATGTTCGTGCCGCCCTTGATAGGCAGGTAAATGGTGGCGATGCGGCCCGTTTCTGTCAGGCGCGGATCGACACAGATGATCTTGCAGCCCTTCTTCTTGGCCCGGACGATATGGCGGGCGACGAGGGGGTGCGAGACCGGCGCGTTATAACCGATATCGAAGATGACTTCTGCGTCTTCGAGTTCGGGAACGCTGAAAGACATGGCACCTTCACCGACGGACTCACCGAGTCCGGTAACCGATGGAGCGTGTCAAATGCGGGCGCAGTGGTCGACGTTGTTCGTGCCGACGACGGCGCGCATGAATTTTTGCGTAATGTAAGCGGCCTCATTGCCGGGACCGCGGGCCGAACCGGCGCCCATGACGGCATCCGGGCCGTATTCCTTGATGATGGCTTTGAGGCAGGCCGTTGCGTATTCGATGGCTTCCTGCACGATACTTCGACGAGGGGCGTGCCCTTGCCGTTTTTGCGGATCATCGGCTGGCGGATACGCTTGGTCAGGATCTGAGGGTCATTCAGATAGTCCCAGCCGTACAGCCCTTTCAGACAGAGCCGGCCTTCATTGTTGACACCGCGCGGCGAGCCCTTGGCTTCGATGACCTGGTTTTTTCCGTGTCGACCGTGCAGGTGATGACGCAGCCTGTGCCACAGTAGGGACAGACCGTGTCGATTTTCTTATAGGCACACATAGTAACACCTCACTTTTACATAAACTGGAGATTTTTAGTATACCACGGACGGGGTACGCTTTACTAGTCTCAGTGTAGGACTTATTTTAGCAGGGTGCAAGACAGAAAAGAACAAACTGCTTATATCACCGACGAGCGGTAGCCAGTGAGAAATAAGATATTGTTAACCAGCTGGTTGTCATCGGCCTGGGTCACGTCGATTTGTGGAAAGGGACCGTGACTGCGGCTTTCGACGAGGACAAGGTCGGCCAGCTGCTGCTGGGACAGGGCCAGGATGTAATCTTCTTTCCGCGTTCCCATGGGATAATCTGCCGGACCGCAGAGACAGACGGAAACGGCACCGGCTTTGCGGGCCCGGTCCGTATCGGAGCCGGTCTTGCGGCGGGCGACGGTGTGATGGCTGCTCTTGATATAGGCGACCTGATAGCGCGGTGCGTCAGTTCCGTAATGGCTGACGCAGCGGCTGTCGTCTTGCCATCGCCTGATTTCGGTGCCGTCAGGGTGACGACGGGTACCTGGCGGCGGCTGTTGGTGTCGCGGCCTTTGGCAGCCTCATAGGCTTCAGGCGTATTGATATTGAAATATAAGGCCGAACGGAAGGTTTCATCGACATAGGCTGCCGGCACGTCTTGATACAGATGGCGCAGGCGGTAATTGCCCTTTTGCAGATGGTCTGTAATGGCTGGCAGGAGCTGACGGCTGTATAAGGCGGCCAGGGGCTGGTCCTGGCCGTTTTCCGTCCTGGGTATGATGGCCTGCAGGTTGGGCTGGCGCCGGAGTAATTTGACCCAATCCGGGATGGGGGCAAAATCATAGAAGGGAAGGTCGACAGATAAGACCAGATAGAAGTCGCACTGGCCGCTGTACAGGGCGGCCTCCATCCCGCCCAAGGGGCCGCAGTCAGGATAATTGTCTATGACCAGGCGGACTGTGCGGGCTAATTTGGCGGGTAAATGGGACGATTCATAAGGACGGTTGATGGAAAGCAAGCGTTCTGTAAAGGGATAAGCCTGGCTGCGCAGGAGTAGATCTGTCAGTAAATCCGTGTCGTGCCAGGGAAGGGCTGTTTTATCGCGGCCCATGCGGGTACTGCGGCCGCCGGCCAGGATAATGAGTCCCAGCGATAAAGAACGAAGTATTTTTGTCATCTTATCACATCCTTTTGTATATTATGAGGGTATTATATCACAACTTGTAGAGGTGATGATGATTCCAATGTGGGATACAAAAAAAGTATGGCCAGCTAACAGATTTTCATGTATAATGAACTTAGTAGGTTCGTTATTTGTAAGCGCGAATAACGCTTGAAGGAGGTGGATCCATGGCAGAAGGGAAGTTACATTGCAAAGTGACACTGTGCCTCATGGGCGATAAACGGGCTTTCGGGCCCGGTGTGGCCGAACTGCTGGAAGGTGTCCGCTGCCACGGTTCCCTGCAGGGCGCAGCCCGGGATATGGCCATGTCGTACTCCAAAGCCTGGACGGTCATGCGCAACGCCGAAGAAATCTGGGGATTTCCCCTCATCCGCCGCTATGTCGGCGGCAAAGACGGCGGCCGTCGGTCCTGACCAAGCAGGCCGACATCATCTTGGCCCGTTACGAAGAGATGAACGAAGCCCTGCACGACGTAGCAGACCGCCAGTTCCGGCAATGGTTCAATGATGAGGAACTGCAGAAATTACAAAAAATGGAAGGATAGATGAGTATGAAAATGATGAAAACTGAAGACGCTGTCGGCCATGTCCTCTGCCATGATATTACGCAGATCATCCGCGGCGTCACCAAAGGCCCGGTCTTCCGCAAGGGCCATGTCATTACCCAAGAAGATATTCCGGTCCTCTTGTCGGTCGGCAAGGACCATGTCTATATTTGGGAAAAAGATGACACCCTGTTCCATGAAGATGAAGCCGCTGCCATCCTGCGCGACCTCTGCATGGGAGCCATATGCACGGCAGTGCGCCGAAAGAAGGGAAAATCGAACTCATCGCCGACTGCGACGGCGTCCTGACTATCCGCCGGGATGGCTTGAAAGCCGTCAATTCCCTGGGCGAAATGATGATTGCCACCCGCCACGGCGGCTTCCCGGTCCGCAAGGGCGATAAAATGGCCGGTACGCGCATCATTCCCTTGGTCATCAAGAAGGATAAGATGGCAGCTGCCCAGGAAGCAGCCGGTCCGGCACCGCTCCTCGACGTCCATCCCTTCGGCCAGAAGAAAGCCGGCGTCGTCACGACGGGGAATGAAGTCTTCCATGGCCGTATCGAAGATACGTTTACGCCGGTCATCGAAAGCAAGCTGGCTGAATACGGCGCCGTTATGGCCATGCATACGACCCTGGCCGATGACCCGGCTGCCATTACGGCGGCTATCCAGGATATGTTGGATAAGGGCATGGATATGGTTTTCTGTACGGGTGGCATGAGTGTCGACCCCGATGACCAGACGCCGCTGGCCATCAAGAATACGGGAGCCCGCATCGTATCGTATGGTGCTCCGGTCCTGCCAGGGGCTATGTTCCTTCTGGCTTATAGCGGGGACAATCGCCCCATCGTCGGTCTGCCGGGCTGTGTCATGTATGCCAAGCGGACGATCTTTGACCTCGTCCTGCCGTCGCTCATGGCCGATGTTCCCGTGACGGCCGATGACCTGGCCGGTCTCGGCGAAGGCGGCTTATGCCTGGGCTGTCCTGTCTGTACCTTCCGAACTGTGGCTTTGGAAAGTAGGTGATCCTGGTGAACCCGTTTACACACATTGACAACAACGGTGACGCCGTCATGGTCGACGTCAGCGGTAAAGTCGTGACGGCCCGGACAGCTGTGGCCTGCGGCCGTATTTCCATGAGCCGCGAGTGCTATGAAGCCGTCAGGGCCGGTGCCGTGAAAAAAGGCGATGTCCTCGGCGTGGCCCGCCTTGCCGGCATCATGGGAGCCAAGCGGACGAGCGACCTCATCCCGCTCTGCCATATCCTCAATTTGACCAAATGCGGCGTCGAATTCATCTTCCACGACGATACTTGTGAACTCGAAGGCCGCTGTACTGTCAAGTGCGACGGCAAGACCGGCGTCGAAATGGAAGCTGACGGGCGTATCCGTGGCTTTGCTGACGGTCTACGATATGTGCAAGGCCGTCGATAAGCGCATGTGTCTCAAGGATATCCACCTCGTCGAAAAAATCGGCGGTAAGAGCGGCCATTTCGAATATGACGGAGGGGAGCACCATGAAGGATAAATGGGGACGGACGATCGACTACCTGCGCCTGTCCCTGACGGACCGCTGCAACCTGCGCTGCCGCTACTGTATGCCTGAAGCCCTGACCAGCGTCGGCCACGAAGCCGTCCTGCGCTATGAAGAAATGCAGCTCATCTGCCGGGCTGCTCTGGCCCTGGGCATCGACCGCTTCAAGATTACCGGCGGCGAGCCGCTGGTGCGCAAAGGGGCCGTGGCCTTCATGGAATCCCTCAAAGCCATGAAAGGCGTCCGTTCTGTGACCGTGACGACGAACGGCCTGCTGTTGTCCGACGCCTGCCGGACTTGGTCCGTATGGGCATTGATGGCATCAACATCAGCCTGGACAGTCTCGATGCCGGGCAGTATGCCGGGCTGACCGGAGGCGGCCAGCTGTCCGTCGTCCTGGAAGCCTTAGAACGGGCCGCGGCTGCTCAGGTAAACGTCAAAGTAAACGCCGTATTACTGGAAGAAACGCAGGACCAGATTCTGCCGCTGGCCCGCTTGGCCGGCCGGTTTCCCATCGATGTGCGCTTCATCGAACTCATGCCCATCGGCTACGGGACGACGCTGAAAGGCCTTACGGAAGAAGCGGCCCTAGCCGTCCTGCGCCGGGCCTACCCGGATTTGGCTGCCACAGAAGAACGGCGGGGAAACGGACCGGCTTCGTATTACCGGAGCGGCCGGCTGCAAGGTCGTATTGGCTTCATCGCTGCCAATACTCATGCTTCTGCTCGTCCTGTAACCGCCTGCGCCTGACGAGTACGGGCTTTCTGAAGCCCTGTCTCTGCTATGACGACGGCGTCGATTTGCGGGCCATCGTCCGCAGCGGCCAAGGGGAGGAAACTATCTGTCAGGAGCTGCAGCGCGCCATAGCTACGGTAGTTTATGATAAGCCGGCCAAGCATTGCTTTGGAGAACAGGATCATATCAGTGAACATAAGACGATGAATCAGATTGGAGGATAAAAAATGGGGAAAGTACATGCTGTTTGTATCAGCACTATCCGGGGGATTGCCAAGCAGGCCGTGCCGGAAGGTAAATTCGTAGTAGACTGGGGCATCGAAGGCGATGCTCATGCCGAACACTGGCACCGACAGGTCAGCCTGCTTGGCCTGGAAAGCATCGAGCGTTCCGCCGCCGCGGCGGCCAGGTGGAATTCGGCGCTTTCGGCGAAAATCTCGTCGTCGACGGCTTCAATTTCTCGGCCCTGCCTGTAGGGACGCTGCTGTGCTGTGGCGACGTCCTGCTGGAAATGACCCAGATCGGCAAGGAATGTCACAACCATTGTGCCGTCTATGAAGCCGTCGGCGATTGCATCATGCCCAGGGAAGGCGTATTTGCCCGCGTCCTCGAAGGCGGCGTCATCCGCCCGGGCGATGTCATGACCGAAGTCCCGCGGCAAGGGAAACGGCCATATCAGGCTGCGGTCATTACTTTGTCGGATAAGGCAGTAAAGGCCTGCGCAAAGATACCAGCGGACCCGTCATTGCCCAGCGGCTGGAACAGGCTGGTTTTGAAGTCATGGAACAGCTGCTTCTGCCCGATGGCAAGGGCCCCTTGGAACAACAGCTCTGCCGGCTGGCCGACCAGCGCCAGGCTGACCTCATCTTGACGACAGGCGGTACCGGGTTTGGCCCTCGCGACGTCACGCCCGAAGCGACCCTGGCCGTTGCCGACTGTCAGGCGCCGGGCATTGCCGAAGCCATCCGGGCCGCTTCCATGCAGATTACGCCGCGGGCCATGCTGTCCCGGGCGGTCAGCGTCATCCGCAAGAAAACACTGATCATCAACCTGCCCGGCAGCCCCAAGGCTGCCAGGAATGTATGGACGTCTTCCTGGATACGATACCCCATGGTTTAGATTTGCTGCGCGGCGAAACTCAGGATTGTGGCCGCAAGTAAATGCATATAAACTGATTTACAAAAAGGAGATGTACGGTGATGACGTGGAAAAAAGTAGTCGCATCGGTCTTGGCGGCGACGCTGGCTTTTGCCCTGGCCGCTGCGGGTCGGACAAGAAAGAGGACAAAGCCGCCGGGAACGGCGATAAAGTCCATCTGACGGTCTTTGCCGCAGCCAGCATGACGGAAACGATGAACCGGATTGCAGCCCAGTATCAGAAAGAACATCCGGACGTGGAAATTTCCTTTAACTTCGATTCGTCGGGCACGCTGAAGACGCAGATCCAGAACGGTGCCGACTGTGACCTCTTCATTTCGGCAGCCCAGAAGCAGATGAACCAGCTCGACGCCTCAAAAGACGCCAAAGCCAATCCGGATAAGCTGGACTTCGTCAAGAGCGGCAGCCGCATAGACCTGTTGGAAAATAAGGTCGTCCTGGTCACGCCGGAAGGAAACCCCAAGGGCGTCCAGAATTTCAATGACATGGCGGCGAAACTGAAGGACGGCTCCATCCGCCTGGTCATGGGCAACAGCGACGTTCCTGTCGGCCAGTATACACAGAAAATCCTGAAATTCTACAACCTCGATGAACAGGTCATCGCCCAGGCCGGCCACATTACCTATGGCTCGAACGTCAAAGAAGTGACGACCCAGGTCCGCGAGGGCAGTGCCGACTGCGGCGTCATCTATGCGACTGATGCCTTCAGTGCAAAAATGAAACCCGTCGATGAAGCGACGAAAGATATATGCGGCCAGGTCATTTATCCGGCGGCTGTCATGAAGAACAGCAGGCACCCGCAGGAAGCGCAGGCTTTCCTCGATTACCTCAAGGGACAAGAAGCCATGAAGATTTTCCAGGGCGTCGGCTTCAGCCCGGTCGGCTAAGGATAGCTGCTTATGGACTGGTATCCGCTCTGGAACAGCCTGCGCATTGCCGCTATTTCCTGCGTCCTCGTCTTCTTTAGCGGCATTGCCCTGGCTTATTATGTCGCCCGCCTGCCGCGGGTCCTCAAAGGGCTCCTCGATGTCGTCCTGACTCTGCCCTGGTCCTGCCGCCGACGGTCTGCGGCTGGCTGCTGCTCCTGGTCTTTGGCTTGAAGCATCCTGTCGGCATCTTTCTCAACGACGTGGGCATCCGCTTCGTCATGACCTGGTATGGCGGCGTCCTGGCGTCGGCTGTCGTCGCCTTCCCGCTCATGTACCGCACGGCCCGCGGGGCCTTTGAGAGTTTCGACGAAACCCTGGCCTGGAGCGGCAAGACCCTGGGCCTGTCGGATACGTTCATCTTCTGGCATATCCGCATGCCTTACTGCAAACAGGGCATCATGCCGGGACGGTCCTGGCCTTTGCCCGGGCCCTGGGCGAATACGGGGCGACGAGTATGCTCATCGGCTATATCCCCAAGAATACGGCGACCATCTCGACGACGGTCTACCAGTGTGGCGGACCAATGACGAATACAGCGCCTTCATCTGGGTCCTGGTCAACATCGCCATCAGCGCCGTCGTCCTGCTGACAGTCAATCTCTTTGAAAAGCGCAGCCGCGAAAGGAGGCGCCTGGCATGATCGATATCGATGTCCATAAGGACTGGGGCTCTTTTACGCTGGATGTGAAGCTCCATCATGAGGGCGGCATCCTCGGCCTGCTCGGCGCTTCGGGCTGCGGCAAGAGCAAGACCCTGCAGTGCATTGCCGGTATTGAAAAGCCTGATGCCGCAAAGTCGTCGTCGGGGCGCGGACCTTGTTCGACAGCGGGCGCCATATCAATGTCCCCGTCCCGCAGCGGCGCGTAGGCTATCTGTTCCAGCACTATGCCCTGTTCCCCAACATGACCGTCGAAGACAACATCCGCTGCGGCGTCCGCTCGGCTTCGTCCAAGGCCGATGCCCGCCGGCAGGTCCGTTCCATGATGGAACGCCTGAATTTGACAGGCCTGGAGAAACAGAAACCGGCCGAATTGTCCGGCGGCCAGCAGCAGCGCGTGGCCCTGGCCCGCATCTTGGTCAATGAGCCGGACATCCTGCTCCTGGACGAACCTTTCAGCGCCCTGGACAGTTATTTAAAAGAAAAGGTCATGACAGAACTCAAGGACTTGCTGCGTCAATTCCCGAAAGACGTCGTCCTGGTGACACACAGCCGCGACGAAGCCTATCAACTCTGTCAGTCCATCGCCGTCCTTGACGACGGCCGCGTATCGGCCTGTGCGCCGACAAAGGAACTCTTTGCCGATCCCCAGTCCCGGGCGGCAGCGTCCTGACGGGCTGCAAGAATATCGTAGCGGCCCGCAAGGCCGGACCGACGGCCGTCTTCATCCCGTCGTGGCAGATTACGCTGCAGACAGGACGGCCTGTCGGCGACGACCTCTGTGCCATCGGCATCCGCGGCCACGCCTTTTGCGGCGGCGACGGCGAAAATGCCCGGCCCATCGTCGTGACCGAGGAAATCGAGCAGCCTTTTGAATGGATCGTCAAGTTCCGCTATGCCCATCAGGAAGGCGGGACGCCGGATATCTGGTGGCGTTTCGCCAAGCCCGACCGGCCGGCTGTCCTGCCGGACTGCCTCACTGTCGATGGGCAGGCTATTTTACTCTTATATAGGTGATATCATGGAAGCTTTCTATACCCGATTATATGAAACTTTGCAGGCTGGCCAGCCGGCTGTCCTCCTGACCGTCGTCGCCAGCCAGGCTCGACGCCCCGCGGCATCGGCAGCCACCAGGCCGTCTTTGCCGATGGGACGACGGCCGGTACCGTCGGTGGCGGTTATCAGGAATATCTGGCCATCCAGGCCGGCCGGCAATGCATGGAGAGCCGCCAGTCGGCTTTTCGCCGGCTCATCCTCCATCCTAATGACGAAGAAGATATCAACGCTGCCTGTGGCGGGGAATTGACCGTCTTCTGCCAGTACCTCGACCCGGCCCTGCCGGGCCTGCTGGATGTACTGGCGGCTATTATCCAGGCCCTGCGCCAGAAGACGGCGTCGTGGCTGGCCCTGGATGTCAGCGATGAAGCCCATTGGGGCATGGCCCTGGTCCGGGAAGGCCAGGTGCAGGGCTGCGGCCAGATGGCGTCTTTGCAGGCCGTCGATGCGGCCTGGTGCCGTCAGAATGTAGCCGGCCTTGCTGCGGATGGCCAGCGGCGCTGGTACAGCGAACCCCTGACTTATCCGGGACGGGTCTTTGTCTTTGGCGGCGGCCACGTGTCTCAGGCCCTGGTCCCGGTCCTGGCCAGTATCGGCTTTTCCTGCATCGTCGTCGATGACCGGGCGGAATTTGCCGATCCGGCTCTGTTCCCCCAGGCCGATGCTGTTTACCAAGCTGATTATGAAGCCCTTCCGGCGGACCTCGGCGTAACGCAGGATGACTATGTCTGCATCATGACCCGCGGCCATGTTGGCGACTACGATGTCCAGCGCCAGATGCTGGCCATCAAGCCGTATTACCTCGGCGTCATCGGCAGCTGCCGCAAATTGGCCTTTGTCAAAGAGAAACTCCTGGCCGACGGTTTTTCAGCTGCCGAAATCGATGCCTGCCACGCGCCCATCGGCCTGGCCATTTCGGCCGTGACGCCGGCGGAAATCGCCATCAGCATCGCCGCCGAACTCATTGCCGTCCGGGCCAAGCGGGAAGGGCGGGAAAAGAGCCGCTACCGTAAACCATGACGCCGAGGTATACACCTATATCGGTGCCGGCGGCAAGACGACCAGTATCTTTGCCCGGGCCGGCAGGAACGGGCTGCCGGGCGCGCGTGGCCGTCGTGACGACGACCCAT
>ENA-OUNI01000149-OUNI01000149.1-human-gut-metagenome-genome-assembly--contig:-NODE-149-length-29615-cov-5.322233_pt1 | contig 29615 bp, 31 predicted proteins | sample MGYA00242499_ERZ504580 | MGnify/ENA primary metagenome ERZ504580 (study PRJEB26092, sample SAMD00036315) | human gut metagenome | host: Homo sapiens | study: EMG produced TPA metagenomics assembly of... | reverse complement strand
AGGATGGTCTGGATAATTTCCTTGTCGAAGTATATAGGTATATGCTCTTTCTCCACCACCAGCCGGATATCGACGGCTGGCTTCCGGTTCAGTTCCTTGTACTTCAGGCCTATCTCGCGGATAAGGGGTACGAGGTTGTCCCGGCTCACGCAGAGTTTCTTGTTCTGGGTCTCGGTCTTTCTGAACTCCAATATCTGGTTGATGAGGTTCAGTAGCCGGATGGCACTTTGGTGAATGACGGATATCTTCTGTGCGTCTTTGGTGGATAGTGTATCACTTTTCTGTATGTCTTCCAGCGGACCCAGTATCAGCGTAAGCGGGGTGCGCAGTTCATGGGTGATGTTGGTGTAGAAGCGCAGGCGTTCGTTGTTCAGTTCCTGCTCGTGTTCGTGGCTCTGCTTCTCCAGTTGGTACAGTGCTTCAGCATCCAGTCTTTTCTTGTAGGCATAGAGTATAGAGAAAAGGATGATAAGGGACAGCAGGATATAGAATGACTTTGCCCACCAAGTAAGCCAAAGGGGTGGGGCGATGCGGATGTTCAATGAGGTGGTTGCGTCCGACCATGCTTGGTTGCGCATGCGCGTTTTCACTTGGAACTGGTATTTCCCGGGAGGAAGATTACGAAAGGTGACATTATTGGGGTCTGTAAGCGTATACCAGGAGTTCTCGAGTCCTTTCAGCATATAGGCATATTCCACTTGGTTGACCAGGGCATAGTTCTGGATGTTGAACCGGATACTGAAACTATTCTGTGTATATTTCAGTTGCACGTTCTTCTGTCCGTTTAAGGCAATGGTGCTCTGTCCGTTTTCCGGTTTGTTCAGCGGGTCGGTAATTTCAATGTTGGTGATGAATGCGGGTGGTGATTTGCGTTCCTGCAATACAACTTCCGGGTTGAAGTAGCACAGACCGTTTATAGAGCCGAAGTAAAAGTTACCGTCTTGTCCGTAGGCTACACTGCCCCGACTGAAGCTTCCCATGGGGAGGTTGTCGTGATAGTCGTAGTTATAGAAAATGTCTTTACTGTCCACAAGACAGCTGATACCTTTGTTGGTGCTCACCCAAATATTTCCTGCCTTGTCCTCACCGATGGCTTGTATGTGGGTGTTAGCCAGTCCGCTTTCACGTTGGTATACTTTGTAGTTTCTGTCTGTCAGGGAGGGGAAGCATACCAAACCTTCACCCGTGGCCACCCACAACCGCTTTCTGCTGTCTTCGTAGAGAGCATTGATGGTATTGGAGGGGAATTTGGCCAGGACGTTGAAGAGCTGGATGCTTTGGAGTTGAGGGTCATAGAGGCCCAGGCCTCCTCCGAAGAATCCTACCCATACTTGGTCTTCGGAATCCTTCAGCACACAGCGGGCCAGATTGTTCTCCAGATTGTAGTGTGCCTTGATTGTCTTGCTGTCACAATCTATAAGATAGACGCCTTCGCTGGTTCCGACCCAAATGTTTCCCTGCTTGTCTTCATGAAAGGAACGTACGTCAGTGCGTGACTTGTCTTCGGAGAAAATCTGCCGGAAGCTTTGGCTCTTGGGGTTGTAGTAGGCTATTCCTCCATAAAAAAGTCCGAACCATAATCCTCCCTTCGAGTCGCACAAGGCTGCCTGCACCGTATTGCTTCTGAATTTCTTGTTGTCAGCATTGTATATGGCTATTCGTCTTCCCTTGTTGAATACGTTGATTCCTCCTCCATCGGTTCCTATCCAGAGGTTACCGGCTTTGTCCATACAGACACCGGAGGCTATTTTACTGTTCAGGCTGTTGTTGGTGGATGGAAAAGGAGAATATTTATAAGTGCTGAAGAGTGACGGCTCGCGTTTTATGAAGTTGATGCCGCCTCCCCAGGAACCTGCCCATACATTACCGAAGGAATCTTGGAGCAGGCAACGGATACTGGAGTTGGACAAGCCGTATTCATCGTCTCCCTCCCGGATAGAAAGCGCATGAATCTGGTCCGACGAACGGAAAAGCTGTTGGGACAAATCCACTACGGCAATGCCGCCGAATTCCATGGCTATCCAAAGTCTGTTGTCATCCAGTTGGTGTATATCATATACACGGTGCGATATGCAGTTGGTTTTGTCGTCGAAGGGGATGAAACTTTCCGCTTCCGGGTTAAACAGTACCACTCCTCTATCGGTTCCTATCCATATGTTTCCGCTTTTGTCTTTGTAGACACATGTCACTTCGTTGCCGGGCAGGCTGTTGGGGGATTGCGGCTCGTGTGTGAAGTTCTTGACTGTCTTGTCTTTTATGGAAAGTATACTGAATCCCCGGTCCACATGCCCGATATAGAGTAGTCCGTTACCACCGTCTATGGCAGACCAGATATGGTTGCTTGCAAAACCTGGTACGGTTTCGGTATTGTAATGGGTGAATTGCCCGGTTTGCTTGTCAAAATAGTCCACGCCTTTCCAATAGGTGCAAATCCATAGGTTACCGTCGGAGGCGGCAATGATTTTGGTAATGTCGTCCGTAACCAGGCTTTCAGGGTTGTTTTCGTTGTGTCTGTAAGTGATGAATGAATCGTTGGCATAATTGTATGCATTGATTCCGGCACGCTGGGTTCCTATCCATAAGATGGAGTCGATGGGATCGTCCAGCAGACAGTTCAGTTCGTTGCCGGTGATGCTTTGCTTGCCGGTTGTTTCTTCTTTATAATAGGTAAGGAAGCGTATTCCGTCGAATTTATTTAAACCCTCTTCTGTGGCAAACCATAGAGAGCCCCGTTTGTCTTGGGCTATGCTTACCACATGGTTGTTGGACAGCCCTTCACGGATACTCAGATGTTTTATGGTATATGGCTGCGCGGATAGCAGGAATGGCAGGCATAGGAAAATGGAAAGTAGAATCTTCTTCATAACGGGTCGTTTTTCATTGCATGAGTCAAAAGTACAAATAAAATCTTTAGATGATGTGCACAAATCGTGCATTGACAGATTTATATGCCTTCTCTGCAAGATTTATACAGCTGTTGAATCGAAAATTGGCATATGTTTGCATTGCCGATTATTATAAATCGGAACAAAATGTACTTTTTTGTTTAACTTTAATAATAATATTTATGAAGAAGCATTTCTTTAACGCCACTTTCTGGGCGTTATTATCGCTGGCTTTATGGACTACTGGATGTAGTGACGATGACGGATACTCTGATGTAGACGGGCAGATTCCGACAATGACATTGGTGACGGATCATATTGAATCCGGTGCCGGCCATCGTTTTACCATTGAAGGTTCGTTGGCTGACCAGGATGGAATTGTATCCGTCAATCTGCAATGTGCCGATCTTTATCTGAACAAGACCATTGATTTGGTCGAAATCTATGGAGCTCCCCAAACGGAGTATGAGTTGAGCTATTCTTATGACCTCAAGCGTGATGAAATCGGTGAACGCTTCACCGTGAAAGTGACCGTAACAGATGCGGGCGGGCGTGAAGTGTCGCAGGATGTGTTGATAACGATGGATGGGGACTTTGAGAATCCTACATTTACAATTGCCCCTGGTAAGGAGGTTACCGTACTGATAAAGGATGAAACAAAGTTCAACCTGAATTTCACGGTGAAAGATGACCGCATACTGGATTATGTACTCATTGAGATTCCTGGGGTAGAAGGTTTTGAAAGCCGCCGTATAGAGGCTGGCGGGCAATCTACTTTGAGCTTTACGGAGAAGATTATTCTGCCTAATGAGGTGAAAAGTTACGATGTGACTTTGACGGCTGTGGATGCCAGAGGCAATCAGACAGTGACCAATAGTACCATCAGTGTATCTGAAATGCCTGACTTCCCCAAAATGTATCTGGCCGATGTGGCAACCGTAGAGGAATTGAACAGTGATATTTTCGGTGTACCGATGGTGATTAACCATACGGGCGAGTACCAATATCGTGCACGTTATTATAATAAAGCTGCCGGTACGGAAATTTTCTTCTTACCGCAAAAGACAGACTTTACTCCTATCTGTTTTGGCCTTGATCCGGAGGATAATACAAAACTGACGGATGACCCGGAAACGGCTAAACCTATTGTCTTGGATGAGGCTGGTGTTTATTATGAAATAGACATCAATGTGAAAGAGTCTACTTATAGTATGCGCACGTACTCGGTGACAGAGGCTACAAATCCGATGAAATATGAATATGGAAAGCCTTGTTTTGACCGTTGGGAGAATGGGGAATCATTCATTGATTTCTATATCGGTTGGGGAGGTTCTCCTCAGGATGCGGGAAATCAGTTGTTTGCCCAGGATAAAAACAATCCTCATCTTTTCTATTATCCGGAAAATGGAACTTGGACGCTGGAAGCCGGTGAAGAAATGAACTTCATCATATCCAATTATCATCCCGACGATGGTGGGATCATGTGGAATGGCGGTGTGACGACTCTCAGAATGTAGAGAAGTTTGGTTACTTCAGTAAGAAAGGGGATGTGAATCCTAATTGGGAAGGCACCAATCAGCGTTGGGAAGACGGCTCGATGGTAGGTGACAACTGGATGAAGCCTACGGTTACGGTGACCGGCAATTACCGCTTTGAGTTTGACGCGCATTTGGGCCGCGGCAAGATTGTGCCTGCTAATTAAAAAGTAACATTAGATTTAAGATATGAAAAAGCAAATTCTATTATTATGTCTTGCGCTGATAAGCCTTTGCGGTTATGCGCAGCAGATAACGGTTAAGGGTGTGGTGACTTCGGCCACCGACCAGCAGCCGTTGATTGGAACTACAGTTCAAGTGAAAGGTACCGGTACGGGTACAATTACCGGTATCGACGGTGATTATACATTACCCAATGTAGACAAGAATGCAGTGTTGGTATTCTCTTCTATTGGTTTTGAGTCTCAGGAAATAGCTGTAGGTGGACGTACTACGATTAACGTGGTACTGAAGGAGGCTGCGGAATTACTGGATGAAGTGGTGGTTATCGGTTATGGTGCTGTGAAAAAGAGCGATTTGACCAGTTCTATTGCTACAGTAAAAGGCGATGAAATCACTGAAACCGTGACCGGTAATGCTATGGATGCTTTGCAGGGTAAGGTAAATGGTGTACAAGTCACCAGTGGTGGTGGCCCTGGAGCTACTCCGAAGGTGCTGATTCGTGGTGTAACTACCGTAAACGGTACGAATCCGCTGTATGTAGTGGATGGTATGCCGGTAGGTGACAATATCAACTTTCTGAATAGTAACGATATTGCTTCCATGGAAGTATTGAAAGATGCTTCGGCTGCCGCTATCTATGGTACACGTGCATCAAACGGTGTCATCCTGATTACTACAAAGAAAGGTAAGACTGGTAAAGCCCGCATCAATTGGAATTCTTCTGTTGGTTTCCAGACCGTGGCCAAACCTAATATTGCCGGTGCGGCTGAATATAAAGAAGTGTTCAATACCCGTTATACGAATGATGGCCTTTCTTCTATCTGGAACGATACGGGTGCTACGACCAATCCCGGTGGTACAGACTGGTGGGATACTGTAGTCAATAAAACAGCTTTGGTGCAGAACCATTCACTTAGTGTTGCCGGTGGCTCAGAACAGTTTGTTTATAACTTTAGCGTGGGCTATTATCGTAACAACTCACAGTTTGATGTAGGTTATTGGGATAAGATAAATATCCGTCTGAATACTGAATATACATTTAATAAGTATGTAAAATTGGGAGTTGATATTGCTCCACGTGTCGAATCATGGGATGATACCCCAAACCAGTTCTCGGCAGCCATGGCTATGGACCCGACAACTCCGGTATTCCGTCCGCAGGACCAATGGGAGGATAATGAGTACAACAACTATCAACGCTCTTACAACAACCAGGAGTGGAATCCCGCCGGTTCAATTGCCCGTAGCAATGCTCATTCTCGCGAGTTGGGTGCCATTCTGAATACCTATCTGCAGGTAAACCCGATAGAAAAGCTGACGTTGCGCACCCAGTTCGGTGCCAATGCACACTATCGCCGTTCTGATTCATTCGTTCCGAAGTTCAATATGGATCCGTTGGAGAAACAAGACTTGAACGAAATCACCCGCCGCAATCAGGAGTGGTTTGACTGGAACTGGACGAATACAGCCACTTACATGGACGCTTTCGCTGAAAAGCACAACTTGAATGTAATGGCTGGCTTTACTGCCGAACGTTTTGCATGGTACAATACTCAGGCACGGCGTGATAATGTTCCCAATAATCTGGACCAGATGCAGGAAGTGAATGCCGGACAGCAGGTACGGACGAGGCCAACGGTGAAACCACTTACAATACACTGGTTTCTTTCCTGGGCCGTGTCATGTACAACTACGATAACCGTTACTACATTTCGGCATCTCTTCGTGCTGACGGTTCTTCCCGTTTCCCGAAGGGCAGCAAATATGCCCTCTTCCCGTCTGTTTCCGCTTCCTGGCGTGTCATCAGTGAGGCATTTATGCAGGACCAGGACATCTTCAGTGACCTGAAGCTTCGTGGAGGCTGGGGCCGTGTAGGTAATCAGAATATTAACAATAATGCTACCCTTACTTTGTTGAGCGAAACCCAATACTATTATGGCAATACGTTGGCAAATGGTTACTTCGTGTCTACAGTAGGTAACAACCAGTTGAAGTGGGAGACTGTGGAAGATTGGAACGTAGGTGTGGATATGTCATTCCTTGATTCACGTTTGGGTGTAACATTCGAATATTTCCAGAAAAAGTCCATTGACATGCTCTACCAGAAACAGAATATCCTCTCTTTGGGATATGATAACTGGAACAGCCAGATTTGGATGAACATCGGTAGTATGCAGGCCCGCGGTTGGGAAGTGGGACTTACCTGGCGCGATGAAATCGGCAAGGATTTCTCTTACGATTTAGGTCTGAACCTTTCTGCCGTACGCAACAAGGCCATCAAGTTCTCGGGCGACGGTCCTATCAATGTCGGTGGATTCAATAGCGACCAGATTATCCGTAACGAAGATGGTGGTTTTATCTCCCGTTTCTACGGTTACGTGGCCGATGGCTTGTTCCAGAATCGGGAAGAGGTGTATGCGCACACTGACGAACACGGAACACTGATTCAGCCCAATGCAAAACCGGGAGACATCCGCTTCAAGGACCGGGACCATAACGGAGTGCTCGATGCCAATGACAAAGATTATATCGGCAATCCTTATCCTGATTTAATGATGGGTCTGAATATTGGTATGCGTTATAAGAACATTGATTTTGCAGCCAATTTCTATGGTACGTTCGGTAATGATATTTACAATGTCACCAAAGGACGGTACTCCGGTTCAGGCGGACAGAATGTTTGGGCAGGTACACTGGAGAAAGCATGGCATGGCGGGGGTACCGGCAATGATATTCCCCGTTTGTCGAGCAATGACTTGAACCTGAACTATAACCGTGTTTCCAGTTTCTATGTGGAAGATGGTTCCTACTTGCGTTGCAAGCTGTTACAGATAGGCTATACGCTTCCTAAGCAATGGGTTGGAGGTGCTGACTTGCGTCTTTCCTTCTCTGCACAGAATCCGTTTACCATTACCGGTTATTCGGGGATGGACCCGAACGCCCGATGGTTGACGGTACTACCGACAGCTCTGGCAGTGCCATCAATACCGGTATTGACAACGTGGCTTATCCTAATCCGAGAACATTCTTGTTTGGCATTGACTTCAAATTTTAATTCTTGATTATCCATGAAACGAATATTTACAATAGTAGTCTGATTGCTTCGCTGGTGTTTACCTCTTGCGAGGACTTCCTGACGGAAGACGTACGTGGGCAATTGAACGTGGACACTTATTATAAGTCCATAGAAGAGTGTGAATCCGCAGTCACGAGCTGTTATCAGGCCATGACATATGGAGGATGGTGGCAAATCAACACCGTGTGGTTACTTTCCGAAATGTGTGGAGATGATGCCTGGATGGGGAATACCTCTCAGTCTCAGAGTGATTATATCTCATTGGCGCATTATCAGGGAAACGGTGCCAGCAATGGCCCTATCTCCAATTTTTGGCAGTACCGTTACAAAGGTATTTTACGTTGTAACATAGCCATAGATCGCATTGCGGCTCTCGAAACCCAAGAGACAGAAACCAGAGACCGTCTGGTGGCAGAAGCCCGTTTCCTGCGTGGCTACTATTACTTCGAACTGGTGAGAAATTTTGGCGGGGTGCCCTTGATGACCAGTTTCCAAATGCCGGAAGAAGTGGAGGGAACAGAACGTGCTACGGCAGAAGCCGTGTACAAATTCATAGAGGATGACCTGATGGCAGCTGCCGAAATACTGCCGCAACGCAGTACTGCGCAAGTAGGGCATGCTACCCGTGGCGCCGCTTTAGGATTATTGGGTAAAGTGTACCTCTATCAGGAGAAATGGCAGGCTGCCCATGATGTGTTGAAGACTGTGATAGATGAAGGCGAATACCAATTGCTTCCCGATTTCGGGCAGGTATGGAATGTCGACTATGACAACAGTGCGGAGAGCCTTCTGGAAATCCAGTATGAATATCATCCACTTTGGGCTTAGGAGGGGCGCTTGCTACGGTAACCGGTGCCCGTAATGGTCCTGGTGATGGTTGGAGCTGGTGTCAGCCTACGGCAAATTTGGAGCAAGCTTATATTGAGGCCGGCGATACGGAACGTTTGAAATGGACAATAATCAAGTCGGGCTGTACAGAAATTGCCGGCGAAGACCAATTCGAGGATTTCATTGACGCAAGCAAAGCGTTGAATAAGTATCAGGAATATCTTGATAAATATGGTTGGGACCCCAATTGCTATATTATCAATCCCGCTGACCATAAGTCTGCGCGTATCATCCGCAAGTATTTCCTGCCGATGAAATATCGTGCTCAAGGCGATGCAACGGCTTACGCCACGGACAAGAGTCCTTTGAATCACCGTATTCTGCGTTATGCCGATGTCCTTTTAATGTATGCTGAGGCTTGCAATGAACTGGGTGATGACGCTTCTGCCCGCGATGCTCTCAATCAGGTGCGCAGACGTGCCAAGTTGGATGACGTTACGGCAAGTGGAAAGGCATTGCAAAGTGCCATTCGCCTGGAGCGCCGTTTGGAATTAGCTTTCGAGCAGAACCGTCTGTATGATATCCGCCGCTGGACTGATACAAATGGTAAAAAGATGATTAGCAATATCCTGGGACCGAACGGTTCCTTTGTGAAGTGGAACACTGAAGAGGCTACCCGTGACGCTCTTGAGTGGGAAAATCAAGGTGAAGCAAGTGACAAAGGCATCACTTTCAATGAAAACCGCGACATGGTGTTCCCCATTCCTTTGTACGAAATCACGATGTCCAACGGTTCCATTACCCAGAACCCGGGTTGGAATTAAACACATTCTGATGAAAACAGATTGTTGCAGGAACTGATTATTCAATAGGTCTTTATATTCTGTCGCGGATAGTTTGCAATGGATTATCCGCGGCAGTTTTTTAATCCGAAACAATATCATGAATTTGAGACACATTTTTATTCTTCCGGCACTGCTTGCTGCAATGGCTTGCAGCGACGATTCTCCCGTTACGCCGGATACTCCAGACACTCCTGAGGGTCCGGACATTACAAACAGCGTAGAGAAACTGGTGAGCATCGATGCCGGACAGACTTTCCAGACAATAGCCGGCTTTGGCGCTTCGGACTGTTGGTCGCCTGCCTTTGTGGGCAAGTCATGGACTTCGCACCGTGCGGGGATTACGGAACTGCTTTTTTCTTCAGAGATTGTGGGCGGCAAGCCGAAAGGAATCGGCCTTTCCCAATGGCGGGTGAATCTTGGTGGCGGCAGTGCCGCGCAAGGTGAAGCCAGCGGCATCGAGGATAAATCCCGTCGTGCGGAATCCTATCTTACGGATGACTTGACGTACGACTGGACCCGTTGCGAGGGACAACGTTACTTCATGGACCGTGCCAAGGAGCTGGGATGTAACAATTTCGTTCTTTTCAGCAATACACCTCCCGTGCAGTACACCTATAATGGAAAAGGATTTTCCGCCAGAGGGGGACTTTCCAATCTGAAACCGGAGCATTATGGTGACTTTGCAGGATATATGGCCGATGTAGCGGCCCGTTATACCGGTGAAGGCTATCACATAAGCCATATCTCGCCCGTCAACGAGCCGCAGTACAACTGGGACAGCGGTCAGGAGGGCAGTGGCTGGACCAATGACGAAGTGGCTGCACTGGCACGCGAGTTGGATATGTCGTTGGATGACCGGGGGCTTTCCACAGACATTCTCTTGGGCGAATCCGGTGATTGGGAGTATCTGTATAAAGTGAAAGGCGATGCCAACCGCAGTAATATATTCTCAGCTTTCTTTACACCCGGCTCTTCCGCTACGTGGGTGACTTGGCACACGTGAAGAATCTCATTTGCGGACACAGCTATTGGACTGACGGCACATGGACGGTATGCGCAACGTGCGCAAGCAAGTGGCCCAGGCTGCCGGTCAGTATAATCTGGATGTTTGGCAGAGTGAATGGAGTATGCTGGGCGATAATTACAGCAGTTCCGAATTTGTGGGCTACGAGCAGGCTTCTGAGATGGATATCGCTTTCTACATGTCGAAGGTCATCCACAATGACCTCACTGTGGCTGGAGTGTCTTCCTGGAGTTACTGGACATCGATGGATGTTTCCCGTTGGGGGCATAAGAACCGTTTTCTCTTGATTTCGCTGGTACCTGCCGGTGGCGAGTATGGTGATATAGAGCAGGAGGGAAGCTATCAGGCTACTGCCACTCTTTGGGTACTGGGCAATTACAGCCGCTTTATCCGTCCGGGATACCGCCGTATTGCCCTCGACTTGAACGAATCGCGTACTTTTTTCGGTTCCGCCTGGCTTTCTCCCGAGGGGGATAAGGTAGTGGCCGTCTATACAAACATGTCTGATAAGGCGGTTCGCTTAGGTGAAACGCATGTGGGATGGAGCAATGAAGCGAAGTCAATAGCTACTTATGCAACTACCGGTAGCAAGAATCTGGTGGAAGGAACGGTGGCGGCAGGCAAGCAGGTGATTCTGGAAGCCAAGAGTGTGACAACCGTGGTGTATAGCCTGAAGTAAGGAATTAGTTTAACTTCAAAGAAAATCTATATGAAAATGTATTTTAAGAATAACAGGACTGCTCTTATCTTTTGCTGGCAATGCTGGTCGTTGCTCCGATAAAGGCGCAGGTGGCATTTGGCGATGCCGCAAAATTCAATGACGGATGGCTGTTCCGGCTGACGGACGACTCGGCTATTGTCCGGACTGACTATGACGACAGCGAATGGCGGAAGCTTTCTTTGCCACACGATTGGTCCATAGAGGGGCAATTGTCGCCCACACTGGCCAGTTGCACCGGTACCTGCCGGGTGGGATAGCTGGTATCGCAAACACTTCAGGTTGAAGACAACGCAACACGTCATTATATCTATTTCGAAGGGGTATATAACCGGAGCGAGGTTTACCTGAACGGGCATCTGCTTGGCAGGCGCCCCAACGGCTATGTATCGTTTCTTTACGACATGACCCCTTACCTGAAGGAAGGCGACAATGTGCTGGCTGTCCGTGTAGACCATAGCCGTTATGCCGATTCACGTTGGTATACGGGGTCGGGCATCTATCGCGATGTATGGCTGGTGGCTGCTCCCGATACACATATTGCGCAATGGGGTGTGGGCTGGCATGCCGCTTCGCTGACAGACAAGCAAGCCGTCGTTGCGGTCGATGTAGAGGTGGAGAAGCACAAGGCAACTTCCGACAAACTGGAACTGAAGGCTTCACTGTACGATACTGCCGGAAAGCAGGTGCACAACGCCGTGTGCGTGTTGCCGATGGAAAAGAGGGCATTGCCAAGCAAAGTCTTGACTTGAAAGTGTTCAAACCCCATCGTTGGAATCTGGATAATCCGTATCTGTATACATTGAAAACCGAATTGCTTGCCAATGGCAAACGCATTGACGGCAGTGAGACCAAAGTGGGACTGCGTACGCTGGAATTTGATGCCAACAAAGGTTTTGCCCTCAACGGCAACTGGATGAAGGTAAAAGGTGTATGCCTGCATCATGATGCAGGAGTGCTGGGTGCAGTAGTGCCGCCGGAGGTATGGGAACGCCGCCTGAATAACTTGAAAGGGATTGGCGTAAATGCCATCCGCATGAGCCATAACCCACAAGCCCCCGTTCTTTATGAACTGTGTGACCGCCTGGGATTTCTTGTAATGGATGAAGTCTCTGACGAATGGGAGTTTCCGAAACGCAAATGGGTACAAGGCTGGAATGTGGGTACTCCGAGTTATGACGGTACTTTCGACTTCTTCGAGGAGTGGATAGAACGGGACGTAACCGATATGGTACGTCGTGACCGCAATCATACCTGTATTTTCTTGTGGAGTATCGGCAATGAAGTGGATTATCCGAACGACCCTTATTCGCATCCCGTTCTTGATGGAGCTAAAATCAACCAGCCTATGTTCGGGGGCTATAAGCCGGATGCTCCCGATGCCATGCGCATCGGAACCATAGCAAAGCGTCTGGCTGCCTGTGTACGTGCCGTGGACACTTCCCGTCCCGTGACCGGAGCTTTGGCGGGTGTCGTGATGTCGAACGAGACGGAGTATCCCGATGCTGTGGATGTGGTGGGGTATAACTATACGGAAAACCGCTACGACCAAGACCATGCCACTTATCCGGACCGCATTATCTATGGAAGCGAGACGGGTTCGGGGCTTGATGCCTGGTATGCCGTCCGCGACAAGGATTTCATCTTCGGGCAGTTCATCTGGACCGGTACGGATTATCTGGGTGAATCGGGCAGATGGCCGTCCCGCGGTTTGTACACGGGTTTGCTCGATTTCGGAAGTTTCCCCAAGCCACGCGGACATTTCCGGGCTTCGTTGTGGTGCGAGAATCCGGTCACGTATGCAGGAACATATCCGGTATATGTCAATCCCAAGCATCCCGAGCATGTATTCCTTTCGCCTGATGCATGGGACATCTGGAACTATGACGAGGGGCAGAACATACGTGTGGTGTGTTATACCAATGCTCCGCAGGCGCGTTTGCTGCTCAACGGCAGGGTGGTAGGCGAGATGAAACCTTATGATGAAAAGACCGGCATCATCTACTGGGATATTCCTTTCCGGGCTGGTGAGCTTCGTGCTGAGGGCTGCGATAAGGAAGGAAATGCCTTGTCGAGCTATTCCATCCGGACATCCGGACGTCCTTATGCCATCCGTGCCACGGCGGATCGCACTATTTTGTCCGGCGACCGCGCCACTGTGCACATAACCGTAGAGGTGGTTGACGAAGAAGGTACTGTTGTGAAACTTGGCGACAATGAAATTACGTGTACAGTTGAAGGAGCGGCGCGTCTGCTTGGGCTCGAAGGCTCTGACAACAGTGACATGAGTGATTATACCGATAACCGTCACCGCGTATACCACGGGCGTTTGCTGGCCTATATACAGACTACCGGAGGAGAGGGACCGGTTAAAGTAAAGTTTGCTTCCCCCCTTCTGAAAGGAACTGAAGTAAAGTTTGAAGTAGGGCAGTAGTACACTACTATGGACTTATGTTTGTGCCATCGTATTGGCACAGTCGTGCCAGTACGATGGCAAGGCTGTGCCAGTATGGTGGCACAACTTTGCCAATGCGATGGCACGGGTTGTGCATTTCTTACAGAATGTATTGCACTTCCTTGAACAGATATTCCCGTTCACTTCCTCCTTCATCCTCCAGCACGAACCGTCCGTCTTGCTCTACACGCAGCAACCGGGCAAGGAACTTGCCGTTGGCATCTTCATAAGGGTGCAATCCCCGGCGACGGAAAAGGGAGCGGGCATACCGTGTGGATATCTCGTCGGAGTAGACGGCGAAGTCCTCCATTTGGAGGCTGTTGTAGTAGATTTGTACACGTCTTAGGATATGGGCAAGGATTTCATAACGGTCGTGCTCCTTTCCGGTGATTTGTTTCAGTGAGACGGGGTTGGGAGCATCACTGTTGAAGACTTCCTGGTTGATGTTGATACCGATTCCGGCAATGCTGCGCCTGATATGATGTCCGGAAAGGTCGTTCTCTATCAGTATGCCGCAGATTTTCTTGTCTTTCCAATAAATGTCGTTCGGCCATTTGATGGTGATTTCATCAGACCATCTGCTCAGCTCTTCCTTAATGGCGAGGGAAACGATTTGTGAAAGGATGAACTGCCGGCGGGCTTCCAGAAAAGAAGGGTAGAGTACAAAGCTGAAAAGCAGGTTCTTGCCTTCTTCAGCTTCCCAGGTATTGCCGCGCTGGCCTTTACCGGCAGTTTGGAACTCGGCAGTCACGGTTGTTAGTTCGGCAACGGATTCTTGCAACTGGTTGCAAAGCTGGCTGAGGTATTGGTTGGTCGATGCCGTCTCGTCCAATGCCACCAGCGGGAACGGGAATGTGTCAGGGCAGGGCTTCATATTCGGTACGCATTTTTTGGTGAACTTCTTCAATACTTCTTCCACGGAGTGGTCTATCAGTTGCTTCAACAGTTTGTCGTCGACGTCACCGTCAAGGAACACCTGGTTCCAGTACTTTTTGTTGAAGTGATAGGCACCTTCGATGGCAACATAGTGCTCCCGCAGTTCGAGTGCATATTCGGGGTCGCATTTCAGACAAATCTTGTTGGCGCTTTCCAGGTCGATAAGTGCAAACATTTTATTCATGACTTTCATCACGAGCGAGTATTCGTCAAACGGAAAGCATTCCGTGACGGCTTTTTTGCTGAGGCAATATTCGCGGGCGGTTTCGATGTCCATGATGGTATTTACGGTTTTACGGTTTACAATTTACGATTGAAATAACTCTTGCTTGTCAATTTTCAACTCTCAGAACATCGGCGGATAGAAGGCTTCTTTGAGATGCTCTATCCTGAATGCACCCGGTTCGCCTACAGCCGTTATGATGTCGAAGCGGACGGGTGCATCCAAGCAGAAGTGCTTGATATAGGCATCGGCCGCTACGACAATACGTCGTATTTTCTGCCAGTTCACGGCATCCTGCGCTCAATGTAATCCGTATTGCTACGGGTTTTCACTTCCACAATAATCAGTTCCTTATCTTTGTCGGCTACAATATCCAGCTCAAGGTGATTCTTCCGCCAGTTACGGTCACGTATGGTGTAACCGTTCTGTTCCAAGTATTTGGCAGCGGCGTCTTCACCGGCTTTTCCAAGAATATTGTGTATTGCCATTATTTCGGCAATTTAATCATGCCTTCATGTCCTCGTCGGTAGATGGCAGGGACCTTCAAGCTTTGCCTCTCATCAGGGTTTCTGCACTGCGTGTTGTGGGTACCGGAGCCTGACCGGTGATTTCCTGGATGGCACGGGCATATAGGAACTCTTTATCCGAACCATAGTCTCTGTATATGTAATATCCGTCTCCTCTGCCGTAAGGGTCGTTTTCATCTATTTCGATGTCAGGTGTGAACCCATTTTCATAATCTCCAACACCTTTGGCATTATAGCTCTGGAAGGTAATGGGAACTACTTCGTAGACATTATTTCTTATGGTATATTCTACTGGTTCCATACCTACATTCTTACCGGTAGTTCTTTTACCTATAAGTGTTACTTCTACATCTATTCCCTTTAGAGAATTGATGACAAGTTCACTGGCTGATGCTGTTCCGCTACCTACGATACAATAGACGTGCTGAAGGTTTAAGGCACCTGCTGATAGAGATGTAGCCAGATTCTCATAGTTGGAATATGCAAACAATTCTTCCTCACGTTTATTGTTGCGTTTTTCCATTCTTTCTTTATTATATCTCAGGCTTGTAAACACCTTGCCTTCAGATTTTGCGCCGGCTATACAAGTTGCTATTAGGTTGGCTGATATAACGTGGCCACCTCCATTGTAACGTAAATCCAAAATTAGGTCAGTGATATTCTGGCTTTTGAATTCTTTGAATACATCGAATAATTCTTGGTCATATCCAGCCTCAAATCCAGAATAAACAAGATAGCCGATCCTGTGCCCTGGAGTTTCTTCTTCTGTTGTCACTTTGCTGAAAAGAACAGGATTGCAGTACATGGCTTCGGAAGATATGTCTTTTTCCTGGGTACCTCCCTCATATCCTCCTCTGTAATTTTCAGACTGAAAGCCGAAGCAGGTATCAGTAAATCTAGGTAATGTTGCCAATAATTATTCATGGTTAACTTCTCTCCGTTTATTTGCATGATTGAGGAACCTCGTTTAATACCTGCTCGTGCTGCCGGTGAATTGGGATAAACACCTTGTACAAAGAAGTAGATAGTGTAATTATCTTCACTTCCAATTGCGCGGACGTCTGCTCCGGTAATACCGAAACTATAGGTTTGTTCTTTTTTTACCCATTGAGTGGAACGGGTTGAACCGATGGGATTTTTTTCTGTATGTATGAAAAGAGAGTATATTTCCCATCAGCAGTAGCCTTTTTATCCAAAGTATTGGTAGTCATACTTCCCAATGCATCATAGAAGAAGTCTTCATAGCCTTTGTTATGGTCAAGATTCAACGTTTTGTATTCATCGTTCCAGAGATACATTTCCCTCAGATATTCATCAACTTTTGCGTTAATCTCCATATCTTCAGTGGTTTGGGGAACACTGGTCCCCTTTTGTGTAACTTCAAAACTTGCAGGAGAATAGCCGTCTATATTAATGGAAATTCTGGCTGTCCGGTCGGTGGTGGAACTTGTACTTACAGATAATTTCAAGGTGCTTTGTCCTTTTGTACCCGAGGTCGTATTCAGTTTGCACCAATCCGCTCCTGAGGTGACGGAAGCTACCCATTTGGCTGCAGCATTGAAGCTTACAGACAACTCATTATCCTGGCTGATCTCCAGGGATTTTCCCTCTGTCCAACTCTGATTGGTTATGCCGGTATTAAGTTTATTATCGTCATCGTCACTACATGAGATAAAACTTATACTGAACAATGTGAGTAGAAAGAAACTAAGATAATTTACATGTTTCATACCTTTTAAATTTAGAACTCTCCAAAAATACGTTTTTTAATTACTAAATTAAAATGTTTTTAAGAAATACTTTAAGTTTACCGGTCAAAAAAATATTTCAGTGCTATTTAAGTGTTTCCGATATAAAAATTACGTAGGTTCGTTTTGTTTTTACAGAAGTAAAAGTAATTTTGCAGGAAATATGAGAAAGAGAGATAAAACGTGTGCGAAAGCAACGCCCGAAGAACCGAAACGCGAGCAGCGCATGGTATGCCTGATGAGCGAGGAAGAGCAGCGGATTGTGGACCGTTATCTGGAGAAATACAAGATAACGAACAAGTCGCGTTGGCTGCGGGAGACTATTCTCATGTTTATCCATAAGAATATGGAAGAGGATTATCCTACTTTGTTCGGTGAGCACGACATGAGGAGGTGAAATTAAAAATTAAAGGGGGTGGCGTTGGACGATAGCTATTATATGAAGCAGGCGCTTTTGGAAGCCATAAGGCCGGTGAACGGGGAGAAGTTCCCGTAGGTGCAGTTGTGGTGTGCAAGGACCGTATCATAGCTCGTGCCCATAATCTGACGGAGACTTTGACGGATGTCACCGCCCATGCCGAGATGCAAGCCATTACCGCTGCCGCTGCAACTCTTGGCGGCAAATATCTGAATGAATGTACTCTCTATGTCACAGTGGAACCCTGCGTGATGTGTGCCGGTGCCATTGCCTGGGCACAGATGGGGCGTCTGGTGTTTGGCGCCGAAGATGAGAAAAGAGGGTATCAGCGCTATGCCTCGCAGGCATTGCATCCCAAAACACAAGTAGTAAAAGGAATTCTGGCAGATGAATGTGCCGCCCTGATGAAAGAGTTCTTTGCCGCCAAGCGCAAATAATCTCTAATCCTTTATCCCTAATCCCTACTCCTTGATTTCTTCAAAATCCACATACTCTCCCTCGTCTTTGGAGAACAGTTTCTTGTGGCGGGGACGTATTTCACCTTCTTCAGTTTGTGCCTCCTCAGACGATTGTCTATTATCATTGTAGGAATACCCTCCCGGCTGGTAATTACCATTTCCTTTTTGGTAGGGACCGGAGTTGGAGGAAGTACGGCGTCCGCCCAATCCGAATATGTTCCGGATGACAGTACCGATAATGCTGAGGCCAATGAGCAGAATGGCAATTATGATGATGAATAAAAATCCTAAAATATGAAACATGGGCTAATGTCTTTTTATGTGTTCGTTTTCTGCGAACTTCAATACAACAACCGTGCCAAAGATTTGTTTATTTACTTTTCCTTGTAATAAGCGAAAGCAGTATATACCAGACGATGATTGCAGAAAAGCTGCAGATTCCCAAGAAGATGAGGAACGGAATGCAGACAAGCAGGAAAATGAAGCTTGTTTTATTGTCTTTCCATGACAGATTCTTGAATTTGAGTGAGAACATTGGAATCTCCGATACAAGCAGCCATGAGAAAAGGCAGACCAGCAGCAACAGATAAACCGGATGGAAATTGCTGCTCACCAGCCAGTCGTGAGCGCCCGTCACCAATGAAGCCCAGAACAAGGCGTTTGCCGGGACGGGAAGTCCTACGAAAGAGCTCGTCTGGCGGGTATCGTTGTTGAACTTGGCAAGCCGCAGTGCAGAGAATACGGACAAAAGAAATGCGAGATAGGGGAAAACGCTGGCCAAGCTTTCCATTGCGCCCGAATAGTCCATTTCCTTGAACAAGGAAAATACAATCAGGGAAGGGGCCACTCCGAAACTGACATCATCTGCCAGAGAATCCAAATCCTTGCCGATAATGGAGTGTGCGTCCAGTGCACGTGCCATCATGCCATCGAAGAAATCGAATACGGCACTGAAGATAATGAAAGCGAGTGCCCATTCATATCTGGCTTCGAATGCCATGACACAAGCAATACACCCGGAGAATAGGTTCAGGCAGGTCAGAGTATTTGGAATATGGCGGGTAATGCAGTTTGCCATTGTTGTTCTTTTATTATTTAAGTTTGGCTATCACAGTCTGATTGCCGGTAGTCAGTTGTCCTAGTTTAACGAATACTTCGGTGCCCAACGGTAGAAAGACATCCACGCGGGAGCCGAATTTGATGAAACCCATATGTTCGTCAATATAGCATTCCTCGCCCGGTTCGGCATAGGTCACGATGCGGCGCGCCATGGCTCCGGCTATCTGTCGTGCCATAATCTCCACGCCTTCCGGAGTTTCTATTACTACGGTGGAACGCTCGTTGTCGGTGCTGGCTTTGGGCAGCCAGGCTTTCATGAACTTCCCGTTTTTGTGCCATACCTTCTTTACCGTACCATCTACCGGATACCAGTTGGCGTGTACATTAACCAGACTCATGAATATAGATACCATGATACGGCGGTCGTGGAAGTATTCGTTTTCCTCCACTTCTTCCACCACTACGATTTTACCGTCGGCAGGAGCTACCACGACTTTCTCCGTTTCTTGTCCGAACAAACGGATGGGGCAGCGGAAGAAGTTCACGAGTATGCCATATACTATGAGGCTGATGACCGCTACTACGTAAAAAGGAACTTTGCATTCCAATCCGAAGTAAAGGGCAGTGTTGACAGCCAGAATCAGAACCAGGCTGCCTGCCAATGTATGTGTTCCTTCACGGTGTATGCGTATCTTTTTTAATCTTTTTAATCGACCCATGTATATCGTATTTGCTAATTTAGATAGAAATTATCTGCAAAAATAGGCTTATTTTGAAAATCTAACAAGGATTTGGAGAGAGAAATGTGCATGTTGATAACTTTTTGGGAAATATTTTTGTTAGCTGTGATAGAGGTTGTAATTTTAGGCTCTCAATAGAAAGGATATATATGCAAGATTTTGTTCATTTACATGTCCATACCCAATACTCTCTTCTGGATGGTCAGGCAAGTGTCAGCAGGCTGGTTGACAAGGCCATGAAGGATGGTATGAAAGGCATTGCCGTGACCGACCATGGAAATATGTTCGGTATCAAGGAGTTCACCAACTATGTCAACAAGAAGAACAGCGGGCCAAAGGGGGAGATAAAGGACCTCAAGAAAAGGATTGCCGGTATTGAAAGCGGTGAGATAGAGTGTGAAGACAAGGAAGCGGAGATTGCCGATTGTCGTGCCAAGATGGCAGAAGCGGAAAGCAAGCTGTTCAAGCCGATTGTAGGCTGTGAAATGTATGTGGCCCGCCGAACCATGGATAAGAAGGAGGGGAAGCCGGACCAGAGTGGCTATCACCTGATTGTGCTGGCAAAGAATGAGAAGGGGTATCACAATCTGATAAAACTTGTATCGCATGCCTGGACAAGGGGATACTATATGCGTCCGCGTACAGACCGCAGTGAACTGGAAAAGTACCATGAGGGGCTGATTGTCTGCTCGGCTTGTATCGGTGGCGAGGTTCCTAAGAAGATTATCAATGACCAGCTGGAAGAGGCAGAAGAAGCTGTACGCTGGTATAAGAATCTGTTTGGCGATGATTACTATCTGGAGCTTCAGCGCCATAAAGCCACTGTTCCCCGTGCCAACCACGAAGCCTATCCGCTTCAGCAGAAGGCGAATGCCAAGTTGCTGGAGCTTGCCCGGAAATATGACATTAAGGTTATCTGCTCCAATGACGTCCACTTTGTGGATGAAGAGAATGCAGAAGCGCACGACCGCCTGATTTGTCTGAGCACGGGTAAAGACCTGGATGACCCTACCCGAATGCTTTATACCAAGCAGGAATGGATGAAGACAAAGGCTGAGATGAACGCCTTGTTTGAGGATGTTCCCGAAGCCTTGTCCAATACCTTGGAGATTTTGGACAAGGTGGAATATTATTCCATCGACCACGCTCCTATTATGCCTACGTTTGCTATTCCGGAAGATTTCGGAACGGAAGAGGGCTATCGGCAGAAATATACCGAAAAGGACTTATTTGATGAGTTTACCCAGGATGAAAACGGCAAGGTGGTGCTGGATGAGGATGCCGCCAATGCCAAGATAAAGCGTCTGGGGGGCTACGACAAGCTGTACCGTATCAAGCTGGAAGCCGACTATCTGGCAAAATTGGCATTCGACGGTGCTAAAAAACTGTACGGTGATCCCTTGTCCGACGAGGTGAAGGAACGTCTGGTCTTTGAGCTGTACATCATGAAGACGATGGGTTTCCCGGGATACTTCTTGATTGTGCAGGACTTTATCAATGCCGCCCGCACACAGCTGGGCGTTTCGGTGGGACCGGGACGTGGTTCGGCTGCCGGCTCGGCGGTGGCCTATTGCTTGGGCATCACGAAAATAGACCCGATTCAATACGACCTTCTGTTCGAGCGTTTCTTGAATCCCGACCGTATCTCTTTGCCTGATATCGATGTGGACTTCGATGATGACGGGCGTGGAGAAGTGCTCCGCTGGGTGACGGAGAAGTACGGGCAAGAGAAGGTGGCGCACATCATTACATATGGCACGATGGCGACCAAGATGGCCATCAAGGACGTGGCGCGCGTGCAGAAACTGCCTTTGAGCGAATCGGACCGTCTGTGCAAGCTCGTGCCGGATAAGATTCCCGACAAGAAACTCAACCTGCCCAATGCCATTGCCTACGTGCCCGAATTGCAGGCTGCGGAGGCTTCGCCCGATCCCCTGGTGCGCGATACGATGAAATATGCCAAGATGCTGGAAGGTAATGTACGCGGTACGGGTGTGCATGCCTGCGGTACTATTATTTGCCGTGACGACATCACGGATTGGGTACCCGTCAGCACGGCGGATGATAAGGAGACGGGCGAGAAGATGCTCGTTACCCAATACGAAGGTTCCGTCATCGAAGATACGGGACTTATCAAGATGGACTTCCTCGGACTGAAAACCTTGTCCATCATTAAGGAAGCCGTTGCCAATGTACGTCTGCACCGCGGCTTGGAACTCGACATCGACAAGATATCCATTTCCGACCCTGCTACCTATAAACTCTATTGCGACGGCCGCACCATCGGTACGTTCCAGTTTGAATCGGCCGGTATGCAGAAATATCTGCGTGAGTTGCAACCGAGCACTTTCGAGGACTTGATTGCCATGAACGCCCTCTACCGTCCGGGACCTATGGATTATATCCCCGACTTCATCGACCGTAAGTGGGGACGCAAGCCCATCGAGTATGACATCCCCATCATGGAGAAGTATCTGAAGGATACCTACGGCATTACGGTCTACCAGGAGCAGGTCATGCTTCTGTCGCGTTTGCTGGCAGACTTCACCCGTGGTGAGTCCGATGCCTTACGTAAGGCGATGGGTAAGAAACTGCGTGACAAGCTGGACCACATGAAGCCGAAATTCATTTCGGGTGGACAAAAGAACGGCCACGACCCGAAAGTGCTTGAGAAAATCTGGGCCGACTGGGAAAAGTTTGCGTCCTATGCCTTCAACAAGTCACATGCCACTTGCTATTCGTGGGTGGCCTATCAGACGGCTTTCCTCAAGGCCAACTATCCGGCCGAATACATGGCGGCGGTCATGAGCCGAAGTTTGGCGAATATTACCGATATAACCAACTGATGGATGAATGCAAGGCAATGGGCATCAATACATTGGGGCCGGATGTGAATGAAAGTAACCTGAAGTTCACCGTGAACAAGAAGGCAATATCCGTTTTGGTCTTGGCGCGGTGAAAGGGGTAGGCGAGGGTGCTGTGCAGAGCATCATGGAGGAACGCGAGAAGAATGGTCCTTTCAAGGGTATATTTGATTTTGTGCAGCGTGTCAATCTGACAGCCTGCAACAAGAAGAATCTGGAATGTCTTGCTTTGGCGGGCGGGTTCGACAGCTTCCCGGAGCTGAAGCGAGAGCAGTATTTTGCCGTAAATTCCAAGAACGAGGTCTTCCTCGAAACCTTGGTGCGGTATGGTAACCGTTACCAGGCCGACCAGGCTGCGGCTGCAAACTCCCTGTTCGGTGGTGAGAATGTGGTGGATATCGCCACTCCGGAAATACCGGTAGCGGAACGTTGGAGCGACCTCGACCGTTTGAACCGGGAGCGCGATTTGGTAGGTATCTATCTGTCTGCACATCCGTTGGATGAGTATTCCGTAGTTCTGGAGCATGTTTGCAACACTCACATGGCAGAGCTGGAAGATAAGACGGCACTTGTGGGACGCGAAATAACAATGGGTGGCATCGTGACCGCCGTGCGTCGCGGTATCAGCAAAAATGGAAATCCTTACGGCATAGCCAAGATTGAAGACTATTCCGGTTCGGCAGAGCTTCCTTTCTTCGGAAATGATTGGGTGACCTATCAGGGGTATCTGGGTGAGCGTACCTTCTTGTTCATCAAAGCCCGTTGCCAGCCCAAGCAATGGCGGCAGGATGAGTTGGAGCTGAAGATAACCTCCATGGAACTGTTGCCTGACGTCAAGGAGAAACTGATTGAGAAGATCACCATTCTCATTCCGCTGAGTGTGCTGAACAAGGCTTTGATAACTGAACTGGCAGAACTGACCAAGGAACGTCCGGCAGTACGGAGCTTTATTTCAAAGTCAGAGATGAGGATAGCAAGATGACGGTCGATTTGATTTCCCGTCCCGTGAAGCTTTCCGTGGGGCGTGAACTGATTACTTATTTAAAAGAGCGTTCGGATCTTGAGTTCAGGATTAATTAGTTATCTTTGTTGGAAAACGAAGATAGGCTGCATCTCAGCATAAAAAATGAACTAGTTCATTTTGTTTTGCATTCGGTTTGCACTATCTTTGCTTCGAAAGCGAAGGTTGATAAAACGCAATTGACAGTAAATTAATAATTATAGTTGACATTTAATATTAAAAGAAATGGCTTTAGAAATTACAGACAGCAATTTTCAAGAAATCCTGGCAGAGGGAAAGCCGGTCGTTATGGATTTCTGGGCACCTTGGTGCGGCCCTTGTAAGATGGTGGGACCAATCATCGATGAATTGGCTACTGAATATGAAGGAAAGGTGATTATTGGCAAATGTGACGTGGATGAGAACGGTGATGTGGCTGCCGAATATGGCATACGCAACATCCCTACAGTCTTGTTCTTCAAGAATGGAGAGCTGGTGGACAAGCAGGTAGGTTCTGCTCCGAAATCTGCTTACGTGGCCAAGATAGAAGCGATATTATAAGGTACTATTTGACGATTTACTATTTACGATTTACCCTTTTGGCATCATGCGCCGCCAAATAGTAAATAGTAAATCGTCAAATAGTCAATAACATTAACCCTTTAAGCAATAGTAAGTATGGGAATGGAAGACGATTTTTTGCAGAATGATGTCGATGATGAAAAGACCATCGAGTACATCAAGAATTATTTGCCGCAGGAGTTGAAAGAGAAGTTCTCTGACGACGAGTTCTATTATTTTCTCGATTTGATTGACGAGTACTATTCCGAGAGCGGCATCCTTGATGCACAGCCGGATGCGGATGGGTACATCGAGATTGATTTGGGGAAAATCGTGGACTATATTGTCAAGGAAGCCCATAAGGATGAGATGGGTGACTATGATCCGGAAGAAATCCTTTTCATCGTACAAGGTGAGATGGAATATACGGAATCTTTGGACGAAGAATAGTCTGTATCAAAAGTATAGGAAAATCGCGGATGGGCATGGCTTCATCCGCGATTTTTTGTTTTTATGTGACCGGTGGCGTATTCAGAAAAAAGAAGATGGACGTGCCGATGAGAATGACACCCAATACACCGTAGAACAGGCGGGCTTGTCGCCGCCCTACATTTTGTACGATAAACTGGGTGTTTCGGGCAGTAAAGAACCAGTTCCAGTCCAATATGGCTGCCAGCAAGGCGATGATGCCTGCGACGGCGAAAATCCCTTGAACGATGTATTGGCTCATCAGAAATAAGAATTAAGAATTAAAAATTAAAGCGGGGGAAAAGCATGCCTTATTCAAAGCTCTCTAACGTGACTTCCCGCTCTCCGTTCTCCACTTCTTCGATGGTGACCTTGATGGTGTTGCCCGGCAAGAGTTCCTCTACCAGCTCCGGCCATTCTATGAAGCAGAGGGCGCCGCTGTAGAAGTAATCTTCGTAACCCATGTCATACACTTCTTCCAGTTTCTTGATGCGGTAGAAGTCGAAATGGTAAATCAGTTCGCCGGCAGTGTCGGAACGGTATTCGTTGACAATGGCGAAGGTAGGGGAGGTGATGACGTCGGAAACGCCCAACTCCTCGCAAACGGCTTTGATGAAAGTTGTCTTGCCCGCCCCCATTTTTCCGTAAAGAGCGAAGACGGTATTATCACCCATTTCAGCGATGAACTGGCGGGCGGCTTCGTGAATCTGTCTAATGACTGAATTTTGATTTCCATTGTGTCTTTTGATTTAGCGTTGCAAATATAGCCAAAAACTTTTTCCTGTCTTGCAAATGGCATAGATAATGATGGAAAAGAATATGATGGATGCACCCGAGGGGACATTCAAGTAGAAAGAAATCATCAGCCGCCCAGGCAACTGAGGTAACCGATGCCGATGGAAAGCCAGATGATGCGGTGGAACCGGTGCGAGAACAAGTTGGCGGTCATCTGCGGAACGGTGAGCAGTGAAATAACCAGCACGATGCCCACCATGCGCAGGCATGCCACGATGGTCAGCGCAATGAACATCATCAGTACATATTCGAATACCTGCACCGGAATACCTTGCGAGCGGGCAAACTCCCGGTCGAAGGCTACGTAGATGATGGGATGGAGATACAGCGCGAAAAACAGTATCAGCAGCAGGGCAAGCCCTCCCAATAGAGCGATGTCGCTCCAGGTAATCGTGAGAATGTTGCCGAAGAGATAGGCGGACAAGTCGGGTGCGAATCCCGGCGAGAGGAAAGTGAACATGATGCCCAGTGCCATGCCCAATGTCCAGAATACGGCAATGGCGGAGTCTTCCCGCATGTCCTTCCGTTTGCTGAGCCACTCTACACCGAAAGCGGACAAGACTGCAAACAAGGCTGCCGACAGAATGGGGGAAATGCCGGTATACAATCCCAGGCCGATACCGCCAAAAGATGCATGCGTCAATCCGCCGCTGATGAACACTAGTCTCCGGGTAACGATGTACGTGCCTATCAGCCCGCAAGCAATGCTTGCCAGCAGACTGCCGATGAGGGCATGTTGGAAAAAAGTGTATTGCAGTAGCTCCATTTATTCAATTAAAAATTAAGAATTAAAAATTAAAAGTTGGATGTGGAGTGTTAGGAATGGGGGGTGAGACGCGTTCGCCGATGATGAGGAACACTTCATCCTTGATGTTATCCGGCAAGGCTATGCCACGCAGTTGCAGGCTGCGCACCCATCCGGCTACGTCCGTGTCTTGCATGGTGTAGAACACGTCGCGGAACTCGTCTTCCTGCTCGGGAGTATAGGCATCGGGAGCGGTGCCGATGTATTTGTCCAGTTCTTCGTCATCGTAATATTCTATTTGCTTGCTGACGGCTGCCAGCAGGCTGTCACGTTCGCAGATTTCATGCTGTCCGCAGCACTCGGCATCCACTTCCTGCACTTCGGGCATGGCGTCCAGTTCGCCGCGGTCTATCTTCTTCTGCAGTTTCCGGTTGCGTATAATTCCGGCTGTGGCTGCCACGAGGGCAAGGACAATCAGGCTAATAATCAATATCCACATGGGCTTCCTTTTCTTGAAAAACATGTTCCATTAATAGAACGGACAAAGATACACATTGTTTTGTACACGACAAAATAATGAGTCAGATTGCAGGTAGGCAGATTACTTCCACCCGACGCAGGCATTACTTGCCTGGAACGCAGTATAAAACTACTTTGGATGCATCCTAATCTTAGAATGTATCCTTTATTCCTAAGAATAAAGGTTATATTCTTAAGAATAAAGGCTGTATTTCTAAGAATAAAAGCTTTATTCTAAGATTGCATTGCATCTTGGCAGACTTTAAATCCCGCCTTTTGCAAGTCTTCCCAGTAAGCAGGGTAAGATTTGGTAACGACCTGTGGTTCATTTATCCGTATTTGGGGCAGTACAAGGCAGGCGGGGGCAAATGCCATGGCCATACGGTGGTCTTCGTAGGTGGCGATGACGGGGTCAGCGTCTGCCGGGCAGCGTTCGCCATCCCACAACAAGATGCTGTCTTGCTCGGAGCGCACGACGTAACCCAGTTTACGCAGTTCCGTAATGAGGGCGGTGATACGGTCGGTCTCCTTTATTTTGAGGCTTTGCAGTCCAGTGAAGCGGAAAGGGATGTCCATCAGGCAGCAGGTGACGACAAAGGTCTGCGCCAGGTCCGGGATGTCCACCATGTCTTCGTCGAGACGGGTGGCGGGAGTACCCTTATGGGTCAGTCTTACTCCCTGGTCTGTATATTCGGTATGGACGCCGAGGCGGGCAAAGACTTCCGCGCCGCGGCTGTCGCTTGATAGCTGTGGGCGAAGAGACCGAGCAGTTCGATTTCTGCCGTATGCGCTTCTTCCTTCGTGCTGTCTTCACTTTCTTTCGCGCTACTTCTGTCTCCCCCTTTCATTTTTATTTTTTCATTTTTAATTCCTTCTATTGCCATCATCTGATACCAGTAAGAGGCGGCGCTCCAATCGCTTTCCACGGTGAAAGGAGTATCTGTGTATCCGCCGGGGCTGACGGTGATACAATCTTTGGAGGCCCAGTCGGTTTGGGCACCGAAGTCGCGCATCAGTTGCAGGGTCAGGTTGATGTAAGGGCGGGAGATGATGTCGCCCGTTAGGTGCAGGCGTAATCCTTGGGGGAGTACGGCGCCAATCATCAGCAGGGCGGATATATATTGGGAACTTACATTTCCGGCAAGGGATATTTCTTCGCCTTTCAATGCTGTGCCGGTGATGCGTAGTGGGGGGAAACCTTCGTTCCCGACGTATTCAATCTGAGCACCGAGTTCGCGCAAGGCGTCTACCAGTATGCGGATGGGGCGTTGCTGCATGCGTTGTGTACCGGTGATGATGCGGGTGCCCGGAGTTACGCTGAGGTAGGCGGTGAGGAAACGCATGGCGGTGCCGGCGGCAAGGATATCTATATGTCCGGGATTTCCGTCGAGGGCGCGAGTCATCACTATGGTGTCGTCACAATCGCTCAGATTGCGGGGCAGGATATTGCCGTGGGCAAGGGAGTGGAGGATGAGTGCCCGGTTACTGATACTTTTGGATGCCGGGAGCTGTATGGCTGCGTGCAGTGAGGCAGGAGCGGAAACGGTATATCGCATGGTCGTATTTGTTAAGTTACGGTGGTAAGGAGTTTTTTTATTGTCACTGCAAAAGTAGGATAAATCTTTGGGAAATGGAAAAAAGGAAACTTGTTTCTGTGGTTTCAATCTTTCGTTTATCTTTGCGGAGGTAAGTCCTGCTATCGGGACGGATAGATATAATTAAGCATCATTCTTATGGAAATAGATTTAACCACCCCCGCCTTGCTGTTTTCGGCCATATCGCTGATTATGCTGGCCTATACCAACCGTTTCTTGTCCTATGCCCAACTGGTGCGCACTTGAAGGAACAGTACATGGAGAACCCGTCTTCGGTGAAGGCGGCGCAGATTGCCAACCTGAGGAAGCGGCTCTACCTGACGCGTGCCATGCAGGTGGCGGGCATCGGCAGCCTGCTGCTGTGCGTGGTCAGCATGTTCTTTGTCTATATCCGTCTCCATCTGCTTTCGGCCTATATCTTCGGTTTGGCGCTGATATTGCTGATTATTTCGCTGGCCATATCGGTGTACGAAATATATATATCGGTGAAGTCTTTGGAGATACATCTCAACGATATGCACGAGTAGAGGCTCTACGGATGATGTTCCGTACGGGGAGTTCCAGTTCTCCCCAGTCAATCATGGCATTGAACAGCCTGACAGTAGAGAATGAAGGCAAGTCTTCCGGTCTGATATCTTTTTCCTGCAAGATTCCTTCTTCCAGCAAGGCTGCCCGTTTGGTCCCTTTCAGCAGGGGATGTGCCGGCGTGTACCAGTGGGTACCGTCGGAAAGGGCGATGTTGGCGATGGAGGTGTCTGTCAGCAGGCCTTGTTTCACAATCAGAATGTCGTCGCATGCGCCGCGCAGGGCAAAGAGGCAGTTCAGCGGTTCGCGTCCGGCGCTTTTGTAGGTGTAGTCGATGGTATCGGCCTGCATCAGTGCCAGCGAATGCACGTGCCGCACGGCGTAGGGGGAGTAGCTGAGGTCTTCAATACCTTTTTCACCATACACTACGCGTGCCTTGACGATGCCCGCCCCGGTGATGCCTGCTCCACAGCCGGGAGACGACAGATAATCGGACAGTTGCAGCGGTGTGCTTTCCGGCCAGAAGTGGGCGCGGGTATCGTTCAGCCTTCGGTTGTGGCGGGAAAGGTTGCAGACCCTTCCGTGGTCGATGCGTATGGTCTCAATAAATAGGCACATATATTTTCTGTATTACTTCGTTGTATTCGCTTTCCCACCGGCTTTTGGCGGTGATGCCGCCTCCTGCTTGAAGTGGAGCTGGCCGTTTTCCTGCTCGATGAAGCGTATCATGACAGCGCTGTCCAGCTGTCCGTCGGCATAATGCCCCATGATGCGGTGTAGAAGCCCCGGCGGTAGTCTTCGGCCTGGGCGATGATTTCTACGGTTTTGGGCTTGGGGGCGCCGGTGATGGAGCCGGCAGGAAGCAGGCGGAAGATGATGTCGCCC
>ENA-OUNI01000147-OUNI01000147.1-human-gut-metagenome-genome-assembly--contig:-NODE-147-length-29693-cov-3.025266_pt1 | contig 29693 bp, 38 predicted proteins | sample MGYA00242499_ERZ504580 | MGnify/ENA primary metagenome ERZ504580 (study PRJEB26092, sample SAMD00036315) | human gut metagenome | host: Homo sapiens | study: EMG produced TPA metagenomics assembly of... | reverse complement strand
GCGGCCGGCGCGGCGGCCACCGGGGCTGCTGTCATCACCGTGGTGCCGGGCACCGTTACCTGACGTTCGGTATCGACGATTTGGGTAACGGCGAAACAACAATCTGGGAGTGAGCTCGTCGTTCACATCGCGATAGTAAATGGTGTAGGTGCGTGCCGGCGAGAAATAGGCATGGCGGATAGCCGTCTCCTGGCCTGCCAGCCGCACATAAGTGTCATCGCCCAGCGAGAATCGCTCCTCGCCCAGAATGTTCACGAAGTCGTTCGTTTCTGGATCGATGGTGATGGTTTCGGTACGCAGAACTTGGCTGTTGGCGATGTTCATGTACTGCACGGTGATGTCGTAGGTATCGCCGGGAACGTAACCCTCGGGCACGTAGTAGACGTACTGCAGCACGTCGGTGCCTTTCTGGAGGTCTTCCCATTTGTAGGTGATGGGATCCATGTTGCCCGACCACGGCACCAGCCCGTTTTTGGCCTGGGGGGTATAGGTGGCGGATTGGGTGGGAGTCACCTCATACTGGACTTTGTCGATGAGGGCGCCGGTCTCGCCGTTGATCTCCATCACGGTGAGGTTGATCTTCTTCGTGGTTTCCTGGGATGCGTACACGGCCGTCACCGTGCGGCCGTTGGGGAACTTACCAGCTTCGAGGCTGATGACGGGAATTTCTTCCACCGGCTGGACGGACTGGGCGCTGATGGCCTCATTCGTGTTGGTGGGGTTATCGGTTATGGAACAGGAAGCCAGCGTATAGTAATTCACGCCCCACTGGGTTTTGTCGCGGTCGGTGACGGTACCGTTGTCAGTGTTGGCGGCGGCGCTCATAGAGAAGGAGTTCGGCAGCGTGTACTGGTAGCCCTTGCCCTTCACGTCTACGCTGTCGCGCCACAGCAAGTTGTTGTTCTCATCTACATAGTTAATAGTGACCTGGTAGGCGTCGGCTTCGGTGTTCTTTACTTCCATAACGCGAATCTGAATGGTCGCACGTTCGGGAGTGAGCGTTACCTGGGTGCCGTTCAGACGCTGAATAACGCGGTAATAGCGCGTTGTCTTTGTTTCATCGGGGTTTTCGGTCGTATCGAAGAAGGACTTCTCAATCTTGACATCCTTGCCAGTACCGAGGTTTTCCACGACATCGGTCTTGACGATGTTGCCTGCTCATCGACGTACTTCACCGCGCCGGTGATGGCATTCTCGGCGGTTTTGTTGTAGGTGACGACGTAGCGCTGGGGATGACCGGGAGTTTCGGATGTGGCCTCGGTCTCTGGTTCGAGCACTGCCTTCGGCTCGTTGCCGATATCTTCGCACTGGTACACCACCGGGTTGCCATCGGTGATGTTCTTGTAGTAGCTGGTGCCGGCGCGACGGTTTCAGCAAAGTTGTCTTTGTCTCCAACGGTGCGGATGCCGAGCACCTTCCACTCATTGTCTTTCGGCGCAGCGGGGTCGTTGACGAGCTTCGCGTAGATGGGGCAGATGGTGCCCGCGTACAGTGGATCACCGCCGCGCTTCGCGCCAAACACCTTCACGGTATAGGTGGGGAAATTGTTCGGATCGCCAAACACGTCCTGCAGCGATTGCGGTGCCGGAGCCGGGGCTCGGCATCCTGAGCCGCTGGAACCGGCTGGGCGATCTTCAGCGCGACGATTTGGGCAATGCGAGAGGAGTTGGCATCGCGGCATAGTCGGGCGCGGAAGTGTCGGCATCCTTTGCCTCGGGATCGGTATCCTGCGTCTCGGGAATAGCGTAGGCGAAGCGCGGCGCGATGGTTTTGCCGTCCTTCTCAACCTCTATATAGATGTTCTTTCCCGCACCGTTTTCCACACGGAAAAGATCCCACAGGCCATCGGTGGCGTTGGGAGTCATGAAATCGATGCCGTGAACGTCGCCGTGTTTGATCGGGTCGACTACAGGAGCGGCAGGTGCTTCTGCCGCATCACCATTCGAAGGGTCGTCGGCAAAGGCCTGGGCAACGAAAGAAAGACTCGCTGCCGGAAAAGCCAACGTGGCTGCAAGAGTAAAGGCTAGAAGCTTCGGCCGAAAATTCTCTTTTCAGCGAGACCCCCCCATGACCGATTTCCTCATTTGTGTCTCCTCTGCTGCTCGCGATCGCCTCTGGTGCTATATGCACCTATACGCGCGCGAGGCGGGGGCCTCGGGCGCGTCGGCGATCCTCTTCTCCTCGTTGATTGCGAAGAGCCGCCTCTCTTTGTCAGCTGATTCGCAATCCTGCTCTCTCGCTTGCTATTTTAGACGGCTCATCAGGCTATTGTCTACCCGTCAAATCATCTTTTAGCAAGCTAACTCTCTGTCAGTGCTAAGGATCACTTTATTGATCTGAGGCTTTTTGTCTACTGCCAAAAATGACAACAAATGAGACAATTATGGCTTCTCTTCGAATTACAAGGCTTTGACCTGGTGTTTTGTTTCTTACTTTATATTAACCCAAAAGAAGATGAATAGGTAAATGACAGGGTAATGACTACATTAAAACGCCCTGCAAGGAGTCAATCCGTGGTAAACAATAACTACTTTTCAACGAATGACACTTAGCTAAACGAGTGACAATGCGTTAGGGATGACTTATGTCCCCTTCCTTGCTTCTTCTTCCCTTAACAGGCAGCTACAAAAAAGACGAACACCCGAAGGTGTTCGTCCGATTCACGTATGGTGGAGCGTAGGGGGATCGAACCCCTTGACTCAGGCTTGCAAAGCCCGCGCTCTCCCAGCTGAGCTAACGCCCCATGGCATGCACCCATGACCATCGCTTTGCTTGTTCGGGATTTCGACAGTTTAAAAAAATCGGCCGATTCTGGCCCGAAATATAATAAACGCTCCACCGGCTAACTCGGCTCACGGTGGAGCGTTTATCGCAAAGTAATGGTGGGCCCGAATGGATTTGAACCAGCGACCTCACGCTTATCAGGCGTGCGCTCTAACCAACTGAGCTACGGGCCTTGAAAAAGTGCTTGACTATCTTAAGCCTGTTTCATAGGTGAGGTCAAGGAAAATTTTTCCGATTTCCAAAACGTACACGACACGCCGCGAACGGCACGAGTAGTATCCTCTTAATCAGAATATGAATTATTTCACCTTCCGTGACAGTATCCTCTCTTTCGATGCGCGAAAAGCGACTTATACAGACATTCGAAACTCCAGGATGCAAGAATTTTGACTTATACAGGCAAACCTGCTCCTTGTTTTATTTCGGAAATGCCTGTATAAGTCGCTTTTCGCGTCCTGGACTCAATGTTTTTGTCACCGGAAGATGGGCTTAAGCGGTTAAACATTCCAAAAGTTTAAATAAGCTTGGTTCAATAATGAGACAATAGACATCAAACATAGAAAGCTCAATCTGCAATCATGTTCTCATCGAACTAGAGTAAAGGACAAAGCATGGTTCTGTTGAAAGTGTTGACATTGGTGGTGGCGGGGCAGAACCAGCCGTCCGTGCTGGTGCTGCAACCCGTAGAGGAGACACCAGCGGGGAAGGCGCGCATTGTGCCCATTTGGATTGGCCCCACCGAGGCGGCACAAATCGGATGGCACTGGAGCATGTGAAGTTCGCGCGGCCCATGACCCATGACCTCATGCTAGATGCGCTCACCAATTTGGATGCGCGCGTCGATTCCATGGTGATTTACGGATCGAAGGGGCAGATGTTCTTCGCGCACCTGGTTCTTTCCCAGGGAGGACGACTCATCACCTTAGACGCCCGGCCGAGCGACGCCATTGCCCTGGCGCTTCGGCAAGATGCGCCGCTCTATATTGAAGAGACGGTACTTGACGCTTCTTCGTTCCCGTTTCTCTTCAAGGGTGAGAAGCAGACGGAAGAGGAACTGGCGGCGTTCAAGACATTCCTCGACCATATATCCCCCGAGGATTTCGGAGATATCGAACAGCTTTAGTTTTCTTTCATCTGTGATAATATAACTGAACCAGCAAAGTCCGTGTGCGGGCGGGGCCTACTACAAAGGAGGTTTCGCCTATGAATGAATTCCTGATTGCTTTGGCCGCCATGGCCAACGTGGTGACAGCTTTGCTATCACTGTGGCGGGAGTATAAGCACCAACGGATGGAGAGGATAGACAAGAGGGACTAGCAGCAACTAGTCCCTCAAGTTGTTAACCCGCTCCGCCCGCTCAACCGTTAACCAAACGACGGGCTTTGCTGGTGTTTCTACTATAGCACGTTTTCTAACGTTTTGCTACTCTTCCGTCGCTTCTCCCTCGTCACCCAGATCGTCGTCGAGATCGTCGATGGCGAGAGTGCCTTCCTCGCTCTCCTCCTCGAGCAGGCCCATCTGGTTCTCGTCGGCGGGTGCCGCCTTCTTGGCCTTCTTCTTGCCGGTGGAGGCGATGGCCACCGCGCACACCTTGTCCTTGTCGGCGACGTTCATCACCTTCACGCCCTGGGTGGAACGGCCGAGCTCGGAGATGCCCTTCACCGGGGTGCGCACAATGACGCCGTCCTCGGAGACAATCATGATCTCGTCATCGGGGCCGACGATCTTCATGACCGACAGCAGACCCTTCTTGTGGGTCATCGTAATGGTGTAGACGCCCTGGCCGCCGCGATGATGCTCGGGGTATTCCTCGATCTTCGTGCGCTTGCCGTAGCCCTTTTCGGTGATGACGAACAGGTCAGTGCCGGGCTTGGCGATTTCCATGCCGAGCACGTGAGCGTCGGCCGGCACGTTCATGCCGCGCACGCCCATGGTGCCGCGGCCCATGGCGCGGGCCTCCGACTCATCCACAGAATGGCCTTGCCTGCGCTGGATACCATGATGACCTTCTCGCCCTTGGCCACGCGCTTCACGGAGATGAGCTCGTCGCCGTCCTTCAGGTTGATGGCGATGAGGCCGTCGCGGCGCGTGCGGTCGTACTGATCCATGGAGGTCTTCTTCACGTTACCCTGAGCCGTGGCGAACATGAGGAACTCCTCGGCCGGGAAGTCCTTCGTGGCGATAACGGCGAGATGGACTCGCCCTTCTCCAGCGGCAGCAGGTTCACGATGGCCGTGCCGCGGGCATGGCGGCCGGCCTCAGGAATCTCGTACACCTTCAGGCGGTAAACCTTGCCCTTGGTGGAGAAGAACAGCATGTAGGAGTGCGTGGAAGCCACAAACAGGTGCTCCACGAAGTCGGCGTCTTTCAGGTTCACGCCCTGCATGCCCTTGCCGCCGCGCTTCTGCTGGCGGTAGGTGCTCACGGGCAGGCGCTTGATGTAGCCGGCCTTGGTCATGGTAACGACCATGTTCTCTTCGGCGATGAGGTCCTCCACCTCGATATCCTTGGCCTCGCCGGTCAGGCGGGTACGGCGCGGGGTGTTGTACTTCTTCTTGATCTCCTGCAGCTCTTCCTTGATGACCTGCTTCAGCAGGTTCTCGTCGGCAAGGATCTGCTTGTAGTAGGCGATCTTCTCGCGCAGCTCGGCCAACTCTTCCTCGATCTTGGTGCGCTCCAGGCCGGTCAGACGGCGCAGGCGCATTTCCAGGATGGCGTTGGTCTGCTTCTCGGAAAGGCCGAAGCGCTCGGTGAGGCGCGCGGCGGCTTCCTTGTCCGTCTCGGAGGAGCGGATGATGTGGATAACCTCGTCGATGTTATCGAGCGCAATGATGTAGCCCTCGAGGATGTGCTCGCGCTCCTCGGCCTTGGCCAGCTCGTAGCGGGTGCGACGGGTGACGACGTCTTTCTGGTGCTCGATATAGTAGAAGAGAATTTCCTTCAGCGAGAGCACGCGCGGGGTGCCGTTCACCAGGGCCAGCATATTGCAGCCGAAGCCCACCTGCAGCTGGGTGTGCTTGAACAGCTTGTTCAGCACCACCTGCGGGATGGCGTTGGACTTCAGATCGATGATGATGTCGATGCCCTTGCGGTCGGCGGCGTCGTGGATGTTGCTGATTTCGGGCAGCTTCTTGTCACGCACCAGCTCGCCGAGCTTCTCCAGCAGGCGCTTACGGTTCACCTGGTAGGGAATTTCCTTCACCACGATGGAAGCGCGGCCGTTCTTCTTTTCCTCGATCTCGCATTTCGCGCGGATGGTGAGGTTGCCGTGGCCGGTCTCGTAGACGTCCAGAATGCCCTTCTTGCCCATGATGAGGCCGCCCGTGGGGAAGTCGGGGCCGGGCATGGCGGTGAGCAGGTCCTCCGTCGTGCAATCCGGGTTATCGATCATGAGGCAGGTGGCGTCGATGGCCTCGCCCAGGTTGTGGGGCGGGATGTTGGTGGCCATGCCGACGGCGATGCCGTTCGAGCCGTTGACCAGCAGGTTCGGGAAGCGCGACGGCAGCACCGTAGGCTCCTGCAGCGACTCGTCGTAGTTGGGCTGGAAGTCGACCGTCTCCTTGTCCAGATCACGCAGAAGTTCCATAGCCGGCTTGTCGAGGCGCGCCTCGGTGTAACGCATGGCAGCGGCGGAGTCGCCGTCGATGGAGCCGAAGTTGCCGTGACCGTCGATGAGGGCAGGCGCAGGCTGAAGGGCTGGGCCAGGCGCACCATGGTGTCGTACACGGCGGAGTCGCCATGGGGGTGGTACTTGCCGATCACGTCGCCGACGGTACGGGCCGACTTCATGTGCGGCTTGTTCGGCGTGTAGCCGGACTCGTTCATGGCGTACAGGATGCGGCGATGCACCGGCTTCAGGCCATCGCGCACATCGGGCAGGGCGCGGGAGACGATAACGGACATGGAATACTCGAGGAAGGAGGTCTGCATCTCCTTGCCGAGAAATGCCGCGCGCACGATGGTGCCTCGCCGCCGTTGCTCCCTCGATGATGGAGCCGTGGGGGTTTGGCATGTCGACCATCAGCGAGCGGGCGCGCTCCTCCTCGGAGATGAAGCCGGGCTCGTTGCCGTCCTCGTCGGCGTCTTCCACGTCTTCTTCTTCATCGAGGGTTGAGCTGGCGCTGGCGAGTTCCGCGTCGTCGTCGCCTCATCATCGGTGTTCACTTCCTCGGCCAGGTACAGGGCGTCCTCCTCGGCGGCCTCTACCTCGTCGCGGTCGTCGTCGAATTCGTCAAAGTTATCAGCCATTTAGCTCTCCTAAATATCCAGGAAGCGGACGTCGCGGGCGTGTTTCTGGATGAACTCCTTGCGAGGCTCCACCTGCTCGCCCATAAGCTCGCTCACCACGCGCTCGGCCTCCACGGCATCGTCGATGTTCACCTGCAAAAGCGTGCGGGTTGCCGGCTCCATGGTGGTCTCCCACAGCTGCTCGGGGTCCATCTCTCCGAGGCCCTTGTAGCGCTGAACATCGAACTTGCTGGGGTCGTCGTACTCGGCCAGGGTGGCGGACAGCGCCTTCTCGTCGTAGATGTAGCGCTCGACCTTCGGGCTGCGGGAATTCTTCTTCTTCAGCCGAAGATGGGCGGCTGAGCGATGTAGATGTAGCCGAGATTGATGAGCTCGGGCATGTAGCGGTAGAAGAACGTCAGCAAGAGGCAGCGGATGTGCGCACCGTCGACGTCGGCATCGGTCATGATGATGATGCGATGGTAGCGGGCCTTCTCGGCGTCGAAGTCCTCGCCGATGTTGGTGCCGATGGCCGTAATGAGCGAGCTGATGGTGTCGGAAGACAGCGAACGATGGAGGCCGGCGCGCTCCACGTTCAAAATCTTGCCGCGCAGGGGCAGAATGGCTTGGAACTTGCGGTCGCGGGCCTGCTTGGCCGAGCCGCCTGCAGAATCACCCTCTACAATGAAGATTTCGGACTGCGAGGCGTCCTTGCTAGCGCAGTCGGCCAGCTTGCCGGGCATGCTGAACGAATCGAGCACGTTCTTGCGGCGGGTCATCTCGCGGGCCTTGCGGGCGGCCTCGCGGGCCTTCAGCGCCTGGGTGGCCTTGCCGATGATGCGCTTGGCCGGCGTGGGGTTCTCCTCCAGGTACTCGCCGAGGCCTGGGCGACGGCATTCTGCACCAGCGGGCGGATCTCGGTATTGCCGAGCTTCGTCTTCGTCTGGCCCTCGAACTGCGGATCGTGCAGCTTCACGGAGATGATGGCGGCCAGACCCTCGCGGGCGTCCTCGCCGGAGAGATTCGGGTCCTTCTCCTTCAACAAGCCTTTGGAGCGGGCGTAATCGTTGATGGTACGCGTAATGGCCTGCTTGAAGCCATCCATATGCGTGCCGCCTTCATGGGTGTTGATGTTGTTGGCGAGGCCATGACGGAATTCGTGGAATAGGAGCTGGACCACTGCAGGGCCACCTCCACGGTGCCGTCGGCATTCTCGGCTCGAAGTAGATGGGCTTGTTCAGGGTTTCCTTGCCGTCGTTCAAGAACTTCACGAAGTCGACGATGCCGCCCATAGCTTGGAAAACCTCGGTACGGGGGTTGCCGTCGGCATCAGTGATGCGCTCGTCGACGAGGATGATCTTCAAGCCGCGATTTAGGAAGGCCATCTCGCGGAAGCGGGCAGCGAGGGTGTCGTAGTCGTACACCGTGGTCTCGGTGAAGATGTCGGGGTCGGGCCAGAACGTGACCGTGGTGCCGTGTGCTTGGCCTTGCCGATCTCGTGCAGCTTGGTCTTGGTCTTGCCGTGATCGAAATCGATCTCGTATTCCTTGCCATCGCGGCGCACCTGCACTTCCACCTTCGTGGAAAGGGCGTTCACAACGGAAACGCCGACGCCGTGCAAACCGCCGGAAACCTTGTAGCCTTCACCGCCGAATTTGCCGCCGGCGTGCAGAATGGTAAGCACGACCTCGACGGTGGGGATCTTCTCCTTGGGATGCTTGTCCACGGGAATACCGCGGCCGTTGTCCTCGCAGGAGATGGAATTGTCGGGATGGATGGTCACCTTGATGGTATCGCAGTACCCGGCCAGGGCCTCGTCCACGGAGTTGTCGACCACCTCGTAAACCAGGTGGTGCAGACCGCGGGGGCCGGTGGAGCCGATGTACATGCCCGGGCGTTTGCGAACAGCTTCAAGTCCTTCTAGAACCTGAATGTCAGAACCGTCGTAGTGATCTGGTTTGTTTGCCACTGACACTCCTTCGCTCTCGGAACAAAAGAACGCGCCCAGATGCGGGCGCCGAATGAGTGTCAATTATAGCATGTGAAAATCGCATTTCGGCTGAAAGTCGCGGAATGGGGCTATTTTAAGGCTGTTTGAGGGCCTATGTTGCGGTTCGGTGAAGACTTTGCCAGGAATTGTGGAAAACAGGGCTTAAATCAAGCGAGAAATGCACGGAGTTAATACTTTAGGGACTCGAATGGGACTATCCTACGGTTTTGGCGGGTCACACCAACGGCAAGTGGATAACATTGCTCTTGTTCAACATGGTCTCATTGAAGTAATCGATGTTCGCTGTGGTGATAAAGGTCTGACTACCGCCTTCCATAGCGGTTACCAGCGCATCGCGTCGTCGGCCGTCCAGCTCGCTCATCACATCGTCAAGAAGGAGCACCGGCTTCTGGTCGATGATCTCCTCGATGACGGCCGCTTCAGCCAGTTTATACGAGAGAACAATAGAGCGCTGCTGTCCCTGACTTCCGTAGATTGAGGCGTTTTCCCCATCGAGGTGAATACGATTTCATCGCTATGGGGTCCCACCACTGCCCGGCCGCGCCGCCGCTCTTCCTCCGCGCGCTCATGAAGCGCGCGGGCCAACGCCTCGCGGGCTTCGTCGCGGGTAAGGGGCTCAACCGTTTCCTCTGGCGCTCCTTTTCCCCACGAGGGAACATAGACGGCGTTCAAGCAATCGCGTCCTTGAGAAATCTCCTGGTACTTTGCAGTCAGATGAGGGAGCAGCCGCTCAAATAACGCGATGCGATAGATCGTGAGCTGAGCTCCCACCGTGACGATCATCTCATTGATGGCCTCCACAAGAGCAACATCGACCTCCTCTTTGAGAAGGCGATTCTTATGGCGAATCACCTTCTCATAATCACGCCGTACCGTGTAGTAGCTTTTATTTACCTGAGCACCCAAGGTGTCCAACGATGACCGCCGCCCGCTGTTCGGCCCTTTTACCAAATCGAGATCATCAGGCGTAAAAACGACCGAGGGAATGAGTCCTTTCAAATCGATCGGCCGTTTCGCTTCCCATTGAGCCGATACTTGCGCGTACGACCATCAAGCGTGAGGTCGATATCAAGGCGCCGATTGCCGTCAGTTGCCTGCATGGATACGCGACTATGCTCCTCGCCGTGGCGAATCAGCTGATCAGCGTACCATGTCGGAATGACGTGAGCGCCGTAAGCAGCTGGATAGCCTCGATGAGGTTCGTTTTGCCAACAGCGTTCTCCCCCACAAGTACGGTGATGTCCCAAGCTCGTTTAGAGCCGCATCCTCGTAGTTGCGGAAATTCCGCAAAGAGAGGCTTTCAATACGCAGGGTCATTTAGGAGATGCGCACAGGCATGACGAGGTAGAGGAAGTTTTCCGGCTCAAGCGCGCGGAAGATGCCCGGCTTCAACGCCGATTGCACTTCAAGATACACCTCGTCGGTGGCAATGGATCCGAGGCCATCCAGCACATAGGCATAGTTGAAAGCGATTTCCACATCTTCACCCTCGATAGCGCAAGAGATGATCTCCTGCGCGCTGCCCACATCCTGAGATGCTGCGGAAATCTGCACCGTTTGGGAGGCGTTGTTCAAATCAAAACGCACCGGCGAGGAGGTGGATCCGAGCAGCGAAGCGCGCCGAACACTGGCCACGAGCTTATCCACCTCGATGGTAGCGCGAGTAGCGTAGCCGTCGGGGAGCAGCTGCTTGTAATTGGGGAAGTTGCCCTCAATGCGGCGGTTGATAAACACCGTGTCCTCGCAGGTCACGACGATCTGATTGTCAGCCAAGGCCAGAGACACCGGCGACTCCGTCTTCGGCAGCGACGCGATTTCCGATAGGAAGCTACCCGAGATGACCGCGTGGAACTCATCGGCCGAGGAGTTCGGCAGAGGAGCATCCGTGATGGCGAGACGATAGGAGTCGGTGGCCACCATGCGCAGCACGCCGGCCTCCAGGGTGATGAGGACGCCCGTGAGAATAGCGCGAGACTCATCTTTGGATACGACGCGAGAAACACGCTTGACCATAGTGGAAAACTGATGGAAGGGAATTTCTATCTTCTGGTGAACGTCCACACGGGGAAAACCGGGGAAATCCTCAGCGTTCAAGGCGCGGATAGAGAACGAAGACGTGTCGCAGGTGACGAAAGCCTGCTCATCGGTAGCCTCGACATGGACCGCAGCATCGGGAAGGTTTTTCACAATCTCCGAGAACAGCTTACCGGGCGCCACCGTGCGGCCTTCCTCCTCAACGAGCGCGGCCACGGAGTATTGAATGGAGAGCTCCAAGTCGGTGGCTTGGAGGATGATTTTGTCGCCGGCGGCTCGATGAGGATACCGGACAAGACAGGGAGCGTCGATCGAGTGGAAACCCCTTTGAGGACAATGGACAGGGCGTTGGCAAGCTCGGTGCGATTGATACTGAATTTCAAGGGATGCCTCTCTTCGTAATGGCCTGAGCTGAAACAGAAGATATCGTGCGGGTATTATAACGCCGGAAAACAGGGAAACAGAGAGGCCGATCAGAGTTGTCTGTCTAATGGTTGATTAGTTTTACACCCTTTTCTCGCTCCGTTGGTGGAAAAAGTGGATAACTTCCTCTTTTCCCAGCGCAAGCAGTGGATAACCATCCTTTTCACTGAGTGGATATCGAAGGTAAAGATGGTTGACAGTTTTAGCTAACAGTTCACCATTGATTTATCCTTTCAAAAACATTGATCTGAGCTGGTATTTTGTAAATTGTGTCAGGGTAATTCTCTTTAAACGCACCTATGTTCGAACAAGATCGTGGTTGATGGGAATTTTCTCCTCAAAGGCATAGGAAGTGCTGAGAAGGGTTATCGAGAACCTCTGTCAAGGTTTTTGGGCAAAGTTTTTCACTTTTTCCTCTTCAAATGACAGCCGTTAGGAATTTCTCGAATTTCCGAGTTTTCCACTTTTACTGAATATTTAGTTGATAAGTCGGAATTCTTCGGAAAATCGCAGGTAGTTCAATTTCAGTTTTCCACTTTTACTGAACAAATAGTGAATTACTCACCACTGGTTATGAAATGCGCAGGTAGATACCTTGTAAAAAGATGAAACACGTTACAATATCCTGAAAAATTCTTGAAACAACGAATTAAACGACGTACAAAACGGAATGATCTTGGAAACCATGGAACAACATACTTCTCTTCACGACGAAGCTCCCCAGGGGGCTTCCTTCGACTATTCCTTCGTCGACACCGTGGGGCGTATCGCTCTCTACGACGACCTGCGCAGCGCACCACGGGTTGTGGAGATAAAGCCCGCTGACACTGCGGCTTATATCGAGGCCCTCGCCTCCACGGTTTACGAACAGTCCCACGGTGCAGGGGGAACCATCCCTTACACCGTTATTCGGGAGGTTTCCGAAAATTTCATCCATGCGCGCTTCAAAGAGGTAGTGGTCTCCATTCTCGACAAAGGGAACACCATCCGCTTCGCCGATCATGGCCCCGGCATACCCTCGAAAGAAAAGGCCCAAATGCAGGGTTTTCTTCTGCCGTCGAGCCGATGAAAAACTATATTCGGGGCGTCGGGTCGGGCCTTCCCATTGTGCGGGAGTACCTCGAATCGTCCCATGGCACCATTACTATCGAGGACAATCTGGGAACCGGCGCCGTCGTCACCGTCAGCCTAGTGCGTGAAGAAGACGATCCTCTGGACGACTGGGACGAAACCGACGTGCTGGGCAGCAAGGGAGAGTATGCCCCAGGCTCGTCCTACGCTTTGGAAACCGCCGCGGTACATCAGCCCTACGGAGCGCCCCTCACAGCTGGTGCCGAGCCCTACCCATCCAACCCAGCCGGCATCTATTCCTCCGTGGCTCATCCAGCGCACCAGGAGCGGCTCCCTACCCACCCGCCTACGCTCCGCAAGGCTACAGCGCGGTACCCGCGGCCCCTGCTCCCGTACCGGCTCCCTCTTACGGGGCCCCTTATCAGGGATATCCGAGCTATGGAGCCTACGGTGCTGCCCCAACGGCCTATCCGGCCTACGGAGCAGCGCCGGCACCAGCGGCGTATCCGGGTTACCCGGGTGCCGTCATGCCGGCGCCCGCCCTCTCCGAACGCGAGCGAATATTCCTGGAACTTCTCCTTAAGGAAGGAACCTCCGGAACAAGGATTTCAGCGACCTGACCGAGACGCCGGCCTCCACCACCAACACCACCCTCAACCGGCTGCGAGAGGCAGGTTTGGTGGAAATGGTCGGGAAGCAGCGGGCCCTCACCCTTACGGCCGTCAGATCGCACAGGGTCTCTAAGACCCAAGCCTTGCCAATTTGCTAGAATTGCCCTGAAAGCGGAGAACCACGGCAAAAAACGCCGGCGGAAGGATGATGTATGGATAGCGAGACGCTCAACGAACAATGGGCGCGCATTTGCGCCCAAGTCAAAAGCTACCAGGATATCGACCCCTCCCAGGTTTCCGCCTTTTTCTCGCGGCTCGTTCCCCAAGCCATGAGCGATTCATTCCTCATGCTCACCGCCGACAACGACTTTATAAAGACATGGGTCGAGCAGCATTACACCGAGGTAATCGTGCGCGCGCTGCGCGATCTCACCGGCGTCGTATTCGCGGTGGCCATTGCCGTCGATCCTACTCAAGAGCAGCGCAAAAGCGCTGCCGTGGGACAACCATCCCCAGCGGCTCCCCTTTCGGCACCCTCACAACCGATGCCGGTACCAGCACCTGCGCAGCCAGCGGCAACGGCGATGGAGCCTCTCCCCTCTCAGCCCATCGCGGCATCTGCTCCCCCACCGCCGGCCTATGGTGTTCCCCTGTCTCAGGCGGCCCCCTTCGAACCATCCGGCATGGTCGCTCATCCCTTCGTAGAGGACGTCGTGGTCGATCACTACGCGCCTCCCGCGCCCGCACCGCACTCCCAGGAGCCGGTCGCCGAGCGGTCTTCGAATCCCTCGTCTTCCCTCACGTTCGAGAACTTCGTTATCGGGGAATCGAACCGCATGGCCTATTCCATGGCCGTCGAAGTTGCAGAGTCCCCCGGACGGCTTCCCCTTAACCCCCTGTTCATTTACGGGAAGAGCGGCTTGGGCAAAACACACCTCATGAGGGCCATTCAGAACTACATCGAGGAAACGCGTCCCTCGATGCGAACGGTCTATGTGGATGCTCAGGACTTTGTCTCGAAGTACTCAGAGGCCGGCGCCATCAAGGATCAAGAGAAGGTCAGCTTCCGCAACTTCCGCGCCTATTACGAGCAGGCGGACATCCTCCTCCTCGATGATGTCCAGCACCTTCAAGGCAAGAAGGAATCCATGAACATGCTTTTCCAGCTGTTCAACACGCTGACCAGCCAGGGCAAGCAGGTGGTGCTTTCCGCCGACCGCGCTCCCAAGAACATCCAATTCGACGAGCGTCTGAAATCTCGCTTCTACAGCGGCGGCACCATCGATATCCAGCCGCCGGAAGTGGAAACCAAACTCGGCATCGTCAAATCTTTCACCGACGAATTCAGCCGCAGCGAGGGCCTGGGGAACTTCACCCTCTCCGACGACATTCAAATGTACATCGCCGAGAACTCCGGATCCAACATCCGCGAGCTCAAGGGCGCCGTGAATACCGTCATCTATCGCATGATCTACTGCGATCGCAGCGATATCTCCATCGATGAAGTGCGCGAGCTTCTAGCCAACCATTTCACCGGCGGTATGTCACGAAGCTTGACCGTGGAGGACATCCAGCGGGAAGTGGAGAACTTCTTCAAGGTGAGCCATAGCGACATGGTAGGCCCCAAGCGATCCCAATCCATTGTGAGACCGCGACAGATCGCCATCTACCTGTGCCGACAACTGCTCGACCTCCCCTACGGCGATATCGGCAAGAAATTCAATCGCGACCATTCGACCGCCATCCACTCGGCAACAAGCATCGAAGAGCGTTTGAAGACCGATCGCGATACCCAGGAAGAGATTGAGGTGCTGCAGAAGATCATCTGCGAGCTGGACTAGTTTGTTCACAAACTCTTGATAAGAAGGGAAAACCTGCGCATAACAGGACGACTTTTCAACGACAACGGGAGACAGCAGAGGATGGCCGCCAGCGCATGGTTCACAAGCGTGCTCGATAACTCACCAAGCAGTAAGTACGCTAGCAAGCTCCTCACCTGCGGCTATGCCAGTTATCGACTAATCCACTCGTCTTATTGAGACTACTATTTGGATTCTATTTTTAGAATGCCTCCTCAATGGGAACTACTTTTTAGTTCTGCACAGCCGTTACCGGTACTTCATGGTTTCGCCTCCCTACCGCAACCCCCTTCGCAGCCATCTTCCTTATTCTTCTGTTCGCCCCGTTGACAGTACTTTTTTGCGTTGTATAATTCAAAAGCTACTCTTTAAACCATGAAAGGGAAAGAAACAATGAAACGCACCTATCAACCGAACAAACGCAAGCGCGCCCAAGTGCCATGGCTTCCGTGCCCGTATGGCTACCAAGGGTGGTCGCGCTGTTCTCGCTTCCCGTCGTGCTAAGGGGCGCAAGCGTCTCACCGTCTAGGAGATCTTTAGGTGCAGACTATTAAATCCAGCACTGAAATCTCCCAGCTCTTCTCTACGGGGCATCGTCTTCATACGCCATACTTTACGGTTATTGTAGGCGCGCAGGACGACAAGCAGAGCAATCATGAGCGACACGGCCATTCCGGTCGTGTCGCTTTTATTGCGGGGAAGAAGTTGGGGAATGCCGTTTGGAGGAACCGCGCCAAACGCCGCTTGCGAGCACTCTGCATGGAGATGGGTGGGCCGTGGGCCGGCTTTGACGTGATATTTCTGGCAAAATCGGGCCTCACTCGGGCTTCTTATAGTAAAGTGCTGAAAGCATGCGGAAATGTCGCTGAGCGCCTTGCCCAAGGCGAAGGGAAGAACACCGTTGAAGAAGCTGCTCGTACGCATTAAGAGGATTCCGACTCTGGTTGCTATCGGTCTTATTGTGTTTTACCGAATGGCTCTTTCACCCCTCCTTCCCCCCTCTTGTCGCTTCATTCCCACATGTTCTGAGTACGGACTCATGCGTTCAAGCGGTATGGGTTTTGCAAAGGGTTCGTGCTCACTGCAAAGAGGATACTGCGATGCCGCCCTGGCGGTCCGTGTGGGTACGATCCCGTTCCCTGAGTCGCCGGTGCATTTGGAAAGGTAAGTTATGTGGGACATCTTTAAAGACTGGATCTTCGACATTATCCAGTTCTTCTATAACTTCTGCCATGACTGGGGCCTGGCGATCATCATCGTCACGATTATCTTCCGTATCATCGTCGCGCCCCTCATGCATAAGCAAGCGAAGTCCAATTATGCTATGCAGAAGGTGCAGCCGAAGATTCAGGCCCTGAAAGATCGCTTTCCCGATGATCCCACGCGCAATCCCAGGAGATGCAGAAGATCTACGCAGAGATGAAGTTCAACCGCTCGCTGGTTGTCTTCCGATGCTGCTTCAGATGCCGATCTTTATTGCTCTGTTCCAGGTGCTTCGCGAGATGGGCGATCGCATTGGCGAGGGCACGTACTCGTTCTACAATTTGGTGCCGAATCTCGTCACGACGCCCTCCCAGGCTTTCGGCGAGGGATTCGGAACATTTGTTCCCTATCTTATTCTTATGATTATCTTTGCTGGTGCCACCTTCCTTCCGATGGTTCTTCAGCAGTTGAAAACCGAAAACACCCAGCAGAAAAATCAGACGCTCATGATGGGCGCGATCATGTCTCTTATGATGCTTTGGATTTCCTGGGGTTCGCCTGCGGGCGTGTTGCTGTTCTGGGGCGCATCCTCCTTATCGGTATCGGTCAGAATCAGTTGACGCTTGCGCGATGCCGTGCTGCTGATCGGCGTAAAGAGGAGGAAGAAGCTCTCGTTGTCAAGCCGATAGAGGTTAACGTCACGCGCAAAGAGAAGAAGAAGCGTCCCAAGAAAAAGCGCTAGACCTTACTGATTTTAGGGAGTGTTTCACATGAAACACTCCCTTTGTACGTTCCGCGGCATCATTTCAACCGCGGTGTTTAAGGTTAGGAGCCTGTAATGACTGAAGAGTTCGAGGACATGATTGAAGAGGTAGAAGACGAGGTGGTGGAGGATTCTCAGTCTTCTGCAGACCCCATTAATACCGAAGAGGTTGTTGAAGAGGACGAGCTTATCGTGACGGACGAGATGCTCGATACTATTGCCGATACCGCTATCGCGGCGCTCCAAGATATTCTCCAGTATTTCAATGTCGGCGAAGTGACTATTGATGAATACGAGGGTGACGAGGGCGAACTGATTCTTGATATCAGCGGCAAAGATATGGCTGTCCTTATTGGTCGTCATGGAAAAACTCTTGACGCGCTGCAATTCATTGTGTCGATGATAACGGTACGCACTATAGGTTTCCGTTATCCGGTTATTGTCGATGTTGAGGGCTACAAGAACCGCCAGCGCCAAAAGCTTGAGTCGATTGCGCACAGCTCTGCTAATCGTGCTGCTTCTCAGCACCGCAAAGTTGGATTGCGTCCGATGACTCCCTATGAGCGCCGGATTATCCACATTGCCTTGAGAGACGATGATCGCGTCGAGACTGTTTCTGAAGGAGAGGGTCCTTCCCGTCATGTAGTCGTAGTTCCTCTGTAAAAACTGTTCGGATACTTCAACGTGCTGATGGGACGCGCAAAGCACGTCCCATTTCCTTTATTATGGACACGTTCGCCTATGGGAAGGAGTTAAGATGGCAGAAGATCAGACGATGAGCTTGATGCAACGCTATCTTGATTCAATCCTTGAAGCAAATAAGGTCACTAATCTTACTCGCATTACTGATGGGGAGCAAGCGCGCCTCCTTCATATAGAGGATTCGCTGGTAGGTTTGCCAGAGGTCAATGAAGCTCCTGCTGGTCTCTATGGAGACCTTGGCTCGGGAGGTGGCTTCCCTGGAGTTCCTCTTGCGCTTGCAACAGGAAGAAAGACACTTCTCGTTGACTCGGTGAAGAAGAAAATGGCTATTGTTCAATCTGCGCTCGATGATCTTTCGTTGAGTGAGCAGATTTCTACATCAAGCGAGCGCATCGAGGATCTTCCTCTGGCGTACAAGGAGAAATTTGCTGTCCTCACAGCTCGAGCTCTGTCTAAGCTCGTTTCTCTTATAGAGCTTGCTTCGCCCCTCTTGAAAAAAAGCGGTCGCTTAGTGTGCTATAAGGCCCAGCTATCATCAGAGGAGCTTGAGGAAGCGCTTGCTGTGCAAGACCTTGTTGGTATGAAAATGATCTCTCAGCGCGAGATTTGCTTGAGTGATGGAGAGACTACAAGAACGATTGTGGTGTTTGAGAAAATCGGCAAGTCACGCATCAAGCTCCCTCGAAGAATTGGCTTGGCTCAGAAACAGCCACTTCGCCCTCGAAGCTGAATATAGTATGTGATCGTGTTTCACGTGAAACACGATCAATTTGAATCCTTCTGTCGAACATCGCCTGAACCGGCTTGAGGCGATGATATACTGTGCTCCAATCAAGGAAGGAGGTTCCTGTGGGATTCTTTGATGGTCTTAAACGAGACACAAAACAAGCCCGGACTGTCGAAGAGGTTGATCGACCTCAGACTCAGGAACAAGAAGTGGTAGTCGCTGAAGAGGAACTCGTTGACGATCCCGAAAATATTGAAGTGGTTGTCAGGGAGGTTGAGGATTACGCAGCTCCTGTGATTCCTCAAGAACCTTTGAAGAGCTATAAAGACAAGGCGCCGGTGCGTCATGTTGTCGGACAGACGAAGATCATCGCCATCATTAACCAAAAAGGTGGCGTAGGGAAGTCGACAACGGCAATCAACCTTGGAGCTGCACTGGGAGAGATGGGCAAACAGGTGCTTCTTGTCGATCTTGACCCTCAGGGAAATTGCTCCAGTGCTTGGCGTTGAGAAGAGTCTCATACAGCAGTGCATCTACGACGTTCTCCTTAATGATGTTCCTCTTGAGAGGTAATTATTCCTGATATCGCCGAGGGGTTAGACATTGCTCCTGCTACGATTAATCTTGCGGGAGCGGAAGTTGAGCTGGTCTCGGAGATGGCTCGGGAGAATCGCCTTAAGGATGCTGTGGGCGGTATGCGGGGCAAATATGATTTCATTCTCATCGACTGCCGCCTTCTTTGGGTCTTTTAACAGTCAATGCTCTCGTAGCGGCCGATAAATTGCTTATTCCTATCCAATGCGAGTTCTATGCTTTGAAGGTGTGACAAAACTTCTCGAATCAATGAAGCGTGTCAAATCCCGCCTTAATCCTACTCTGGATATCTACGGCATTCTTCTTACTATGTACGATAGCCGTACAACACTCTCGAAGCAGGTTGTCGATGAAGTGCGTGAGTATTTTGGGCGCTTGGTGTTTGCCACGCCTATTCCTCGCACGGTTAAATTGTCGGAAGCTCCGAGTTTTGGGCAGCCGATTACCCAATATGACCCCAAGGGAAGAGGCGCTCTTTCCTATATTGAATTAGCGAAGGAAGTGATTGCTCGTGGCTAAGCCCGAACGTCGTGGAGGACTCGGTCGAGGTCTGGGTTCCCTCCTCCCCGGTTCCTATGAATCACCTGCCCCTGTTTCCCCTGCGCCTGAGCGCCAGAGGGTGACAATTGAAGTAGATGAAGAGGCAGCGCGAGAGGCCCCTGTTTCCACGCGGCCCGTACGGACGATGGTTGAGCTGGAGGAAGAACCAGTAAAGGTCTCTGAGCCATTGTGCGAGAAGCCATTATTGAGGAATCAAGGATTGATGAGGTTCCTGTACGGGAAACTGATGAGGTGGAGATTGATAGAATCGCTCCTAATCCCGATCAGCCGAGAACCCAATTTAAAAAAGAGGAAATAGAAGAACTCGCTGCTTCTATTGAAAAAGATGGTCTGCTTCAACCTATCCTTGTAAGACAAATAGCCGATGGCACTTATCAGATCATCGCCGGTGAGCGCCGTTGGCAAGCCTCTAAGGCTGCTGGCCTTAAGAAGGTTCCCGTTCGTATAAAAGAGGTTGATGACGACCAGGCTCTCGAGCTTGCGTTGATCGAGAACATCCAGCGCTCTGATTTGAACCCGATAGAAGAGGCGTACGGATATCGTCGGTTGATGGAACGACGCTCGATGACCCAGGCGGAAGTGGCGCAGGCAGTTTCCAAGGGTCGTTCGACTGTCGCCAATGCACTTCGACTTCTTGATCTTCCTGAAGAGGCTCAGCAGCTTCTGTTTGAGGAAAAGATCACGGCGGGCCATGCTCGTGCCATTCTTTCAGTGCCCACAGCTGAAGGTCGTCTTTCTTTGACTCAGAAGATTATCGATAATGGTTTGAACGTGCGCGAAGCAGAGAATCTTGCTCGCCTTATGTCAGGCAAAAAGGACAGCTCTGCTTCGGCTCCCCGTGAACCGATGCCTGCGGTTTACAAGTCTGTGGCGAAGACCTTGCGCGAGACACTGAAGACTAACGTGCGTGTGAGATCGTCCAAAGGGAAGAATAAAATCGAGATTGAATTCAAGGATGAGGAAGATTTGCGACGACTCTTCAGTGAGCTTGTTGGTGAGTAACTTTCGATAGCATTTAATGACTAAGAAAAGAGTCTGTTTCATGTGAAACAGACTCTTTTCTTTTGTTGAAAGAAGTCGTTATAGACCCTAGTATGAGGTAAGGGAAAGCACTTTACATAACATGCCATTAGTTATCTTTGTTTCACGTGAAACAGGAGAAGAGGAAGACGAGTTAACAAAAGGTTTCTTGCGCCAACTTGTTTTTTAACTGACCACATGCTCCGTCGATATCAGCTCCGCGGGATTTTCTGAAACTTGTTTCCACACCATGGTGGCTCAGCGTCTCGACCCAATGCTTTGCAGTTGCTGCTGAGGCGGCTTGTAGGGGAGATCCTTCTACGGCGTTCACCGGGAGAAGGTTGACATGGCAGAGTAGCCCATCGCAGAAGTCGAGAAGTGCTCGAAGATCTTCTTCTGAATCGTTGACATCCTTGATGAGGAGATACTCGAAGGAGACACGACGGTTGGTCGACTGGGTGTATCTCTCCATAGCCTTTTTAAGATCCGAAAGAGGTTGTTTTGCCACTTTCGGCATAAGCTGATCACGCCTCTCCTGTAAAGCCGAATGAAGAGACACGGCGAGCGTGAATTGTTCTGGCTCTTGGGAGAGACGATCGATCCCATCTATAATGCCGCAGGTAGAGAGCGTGATGTGTCTTGCTCCGATATTGAAATCGTCCCTGCTGTTTAGAATGCGCAACGCAGTAAGAACTTCATCGTAGTTAAGGAAAGGCTCCCCTTGACCCATAACAACGACATTGCTTACCCGTTCTTGGAAGTCCTCTTGGACGAGAGCTACTTGGGAGATGATTTCTGCAGCCGTGAGATTCCGTGCAAGGCCTTCGCGGCCAGTCGCGCAGAACTGGCAGGCCATAGGACATCCTACTTGAGAGGAAACGCATACTGATAGTCGATCGAGGGAGCCGTCTCGATGGTAGACGGGCATGCCCACCGTCTCAACTAATGAGCCGTCGGCCAGGGTCACAACATATTTGCGTGTCCCATCTAAGGAAACTTGTCGGTCAAAAATTTTTACCGTCTCCAGCGGAAAAAGCTCAGAAAGTTTCGCCCTGAGGTCTTTCGGAAGGTTGGACATGGCGTCGAAAGAAGCCGCATGGTGGCGGTGGATCCACTCGTGGATCTGTTTTGCGCGAAAGCGAGGGTATCCCCACGAGGTGACAAGATCCTCGAGTTCGGCTTCTGTAAGCTTTATCAGTTCGTTATTCATAGGTTCATTATAGACGGTGGCGTTGCTCTGATATACTGCCTCCAGAGATTTACCGTCTGGAAGGAATGCTCCATGGCAGCAGTAGTTGAACCCGCAAAATGTCGCGTCGCCCTCTTAGCTGGAGGAACCAGTGGGGAACGCGAAATTTCCCTTGCATCGGGCAAAGGTGCCGGGGAGGCGCTTCGTGAAGCAGGGTTTATTGTTCAGGAGTTGGATCCGGCGAAGAAGGATCATTTGAAAAAGCTCATTGAGGAGCCCTTCGACGTTGCTTTTCTCTGTCTTCATGGAAAAGGTGGCGAGGATGGCGTGCTCCAGGGCTTTCTGGAAACAATCGGTCTTCCCTATACGGGACCAGGTGTGTGGTCAAGCGCAACGGCGATGAACAAGGCCCAATCCAAGCTTTTTTACCAGCGCGAAGGCATTGCTACCGCTCCCTATCAATACCTCAAGAAGGGAGAGGGATATTCCGTTCAAGAGCTTGCATTGGCTATGGGCGGAACCTGTGTCGTGAAACCGGCTACCGAAGGCAGCGCTTTGGGCATTTACATCGTGGAAGGCGAAGAAGCTATTGCTGATGCCATCGAGCGTGTGTTCGAAATTGACGAGCTTGTTGTCGTTGAGAAGTATATTCAAGGTACCGAGCTCACGGTTGCCGTGTTGGGGAACAGGGATCCTTTCGCTTTGCCCGTCATCGAGATTGTTCCTAAAGCTGACTTCTATGATTTTGAATCGAAATATGCGCCCGGCGGTTCGCAGCATATCTGCCCGGCACCTCTCGATGAGGAGAAAACCAAGCAAGTAATGGACGCCGCTGTCGGCGCCCATAAGGCATTGCAGTGCAGTGGCGTGTCGCGTTCCGATTTCATTCTCGACGAGGATGGCATCCCGTGGATTCTGGAGACCAATACCATCCCTGGCATGACGGCGACTTCGCTTCTTCCCGATGCGGCCCGGGCGGCAGGCATCAGCTTTCCTGAGTTGTGCACGAAGCTCATTGAATATGCCTTCGAAGAGGGAGAGTAAGCGCTTGCGGCCGAGGGGCGACCAAGGTCACCCCTCTACGGTTGCAGATTAGATAACTAAAACAAGTGTTCTCGTTTTAGAACACTCCGCAAGACTTCAGGCCGATGATGATGGCGGCAACGAGGGCAAGAAGAAAGGCCCAGCTGAGAATATAGCAGCCTTTATTGCCCGTGCGTCCAGCCTCCACGAGGCGTCGATGAACCCTCGGCGCGTTTTGAGCAGTGCCATGCCGCGTTGTTTCTCGGGGAGAGGCTCTCGCTCGCTCGGAAGCCATGTGCCGTTCGAGTTGATGATCTCGTCGACGGCTGGCCCGTTCAACGCCAGCTTCGGGCGAATGCCCTTACCGATAAGCCCGCAGACGCCGTCGATGAACCGATTGAATTCCTCTGCGTAATGGGGGCTGTACCCGATAACTGCGGCCTGTCCCCAATATTCACCTGGCTCAGGTGTTTCCGTGAAGGCGACCAAGGAGAGGATTCCCACGAGTTCCAGACCTTCCGCTGCAAAAAGGCTCAGTTCGCGCGAGAAGCCGTCGTCGAAGTAACCGATAGTTTCGTTGAACTTGTTGATAAGCCACGCGCGATGGACACCCTCGTCCATAGTGAGATTGATGCGGCATCGGTCTCCCACGAGGGTGTTGGAACCCATAAGCACCGCCGCATCTTTCTTTGAGACCGTTCGAAATGTTTGATATGTACCGAAATACCGTTCCATGAATATTCTCTCCGCCCTGGCTGATACAATACCGTGAGTTGTCGAGAACACCATAACCGAGCCCGATGAATCAGGGAACACTCGCTAGGCCGAGGTTCCTTTTTTTCACCACCAAGGGCGCCGCGAAAGATAGGCTGCGCTATGTCACGTGACACCACCCCCCTCGAAAGACAGCTGAAGAACTTTATCAGCGACGGAACGCCGTCGGAGATTATCGCGCGCTACGAGTCGCTGCCCGAACGGGCCCAAAAGAGCGATTTTGGCCGGTTCGATAATAATGTCGTTGTTTTGGATACGGAAACCACGGGGTTCTCTCTCGCCCATGATGAGTTGACGCAGATTGCAGCGGCGCGGGTGGAAAACGGCGAGATCGTCGACTGGTTCGTTACCTTCGTGAACCCGGGAAAGCCCATTCCTGAGGATGTTGCCCATCTCACCGATATTCACGATGAGGATGTGGCTGACGCTCCCTCGGCGTCCGAGGCCCTAGCCGATCTGGCCGCTTTCGTAGGAGACGCCGTCGTCGTGGCCCATAATGCCGAGTTCGACCGCAATTTCACGACGAAGCATCCGACGGGCTATCCGCTGCTCGAGAACACTTGGGTCGATTCCCTCGATTTGTCCCGCATCGCGCTGCCCCGCATGAAATCCCATCGACTCATCGATCTCGTGAAGGCCTTCGGTGCTCCTCGGTCAACGCATCGGGCTGATGAAGATGTGGCGGCGACCTGTGCCCTCCTGCGTATTCTGCTTGCTGCTGTGGAAGCCATGCCGACTATGTTGCTGCGGGAAATCGCCTCTATGGCGGAACCAAACGATTGGCCGACGGTTGTGGTGTTCAAGTATTTTGCTGAGCGCGCGGTTGAGACGAGCGAGGAGAAACCGCTTCCTTTCTCGCTGCGCACCCTGCGTCGCGAACGTGTAGGAAAAACCGATCTAAGACCGCTCGTGGATGCCGATGAAATCGCCGCCGATCCAGGGCGATCTCTCTTGCTCCCCACGGCCGATGCTGTGGCCCAAGCGTTCACCGCTGAGGGCGTAGTAGGTTCCCTGTACGAAGAGTACGAGCAGCGCGGCGAGCAAGTGGCTATGGCCGAGGCAGTGCGCAATGCGTTTGCCCGATCGCGTAATCTTATGGTGGAGGCAGGAACAGGCGTGGGCAAATCCATGGCCTATCTTTTGCCGGCGGCCATCATTGCCCGAGATAACGGTATTAATGTCGGCGTAGCTACTAAGACGAACGCTCTCCTCGACCAACTGGTCTATCATGAGCTTCCCGCTCTTTCGGAGGAGCTCGGTGCCGACCTCACCTATGCTGCTCTCAAGGGGTTCTCCCATTATCCTGTCTGCACAAGGTGGAGCGCCTCGTTGTGGAAGGCCCCGGCATGCGCACCGTGGGGAAGGAGCAAAAATCTCAGGCTCCGGCCCTTGCCGCCTTGCTTTCCTTCATTGAGCAGACGGCTTACGACACATCGACGGCCTGAAGATCGACTACCGCACGCTGCCGCGCTGGATGATCACCACCACGAGCCACGATTGCCTGCGTCGCAAATGCCCGTTCTTCGGCACGTCCTGCTTCGTCCACGGTTCGCGCCGCAAGGCCGAGGCCGCCAATATCGTCGTTACCAACCATAGCCTCCTGTTCTGCGATCTTGCCGCCGACGGAGGCTTGCTCCCGCCCATCCGCTATTGGGTGGTGGATGAGGCACACAGCGCCGAAAGCGAGGCACGGCGCGCATTTTCCCTTGAGTTGGCAGAGGAAGACATTCTCTCCCTCGCGCGCCGCGTAGCTTCCGAGGAATCTCGGCGCAACGTCTTCGTGCGGGCGGAGCGCACCGTTGTCATGCCGGGCAATGAATCCTCGACGACGCTGTTCTATGGGCTCACGGGGAAGGCGCGCCGTGCGGGCGCTGAATTCGGCGAAGCGGCCCAGGCGTTCTGCAAGGCGCTGCCCGACCTGTTCTTCTATGACACCAATAAGCGCTCGAAGGGCTACGAGACGGTGGATCTTTGGTTGAATGACGAGATTCGCCACGGCTCTCTCTTCCAAAACATTGCCCGTCTTGGTCGCGCCATGGCCGAGCGCGCCGAGAAGATGGTGACGGTTTGCCAGGAACTCGTGGGTTATTTGGAGGACGTTGAAGGCGCCGCCGTCATTCAGCGCGAAATTGCCTCCATTGCGATGGAGATGAAGGAGATCATTCAGAACGTCGAGGTCATCTGCACGCAATGTCCCGAGCGCTATGTGTATGCGGCGAGCTTAAGTCGCAAGACCGATCGTCCGCAGAACAAGCTGGAGGCCTTGCTCGTATCGGTGGGGGAGACGCTGAACGAGACCTTGTATGCGCGGACCCATTCGGTGGTCTATGCGTCGGCCACGCTGACCGTTGACGGAAGCTTCAACAGCTCTCCCAGGCCATGGGCTGAACGAGAGCGAGTTTTCCGTTGCCGACGAGCTGCTGCTTGCCTCAAGCTACGACTTCGACAATCAGATGGTTGTCTATGTTGTCAACGATATGCCCGAACCCAATGATCCGAGTTATCTCGGTGCTCTGCAGCGCCTGCTCATCGACGCTCACCGTGCCCAGAACGGTCGATGCTCACCCTGTTCACGAATCGCCGCGAAATGGAGAAGTGCTTCGAAGAGGTGCAGCCGGCTCTGAAGGGAGACGATTTGCGCGTCGTATGTCAGAAGTGGGGCGTGTCGGTGAAGGGGCTGCGCGATGACTTCCTCGCCGACGAGCATTTGTCTCTCTTCGCTCTGAAGAGCTTCTGGGAAGGGTTCGATGCGCCGGGCGCCACGCTGAAGGCGTCGTGATACCGAAATTGCCCTTCTCGAAGCCGACGGATCCCCTTTCTTGCGAACGGGCCGCTCGTGACGATGCCGCTTGGCGGCGCTATGTCCTGCCAGCGGCGGTGTTGGAAACGAAGCAGGCAGCAGGCCGTCTTATTCGTAAAGCTGATGACCGGGGCATTCTGATCCTTGCGGACAAGCGTCTTATTACGAAGGGCTATGGCAAGACGTTCCTGAGATCACTTCCCAGCCAGAATATCCGATTCCTATCGGCGGCTCAGATCGTCGACGAGATAGCAGCGCGCCGCTAGGGGATCATTCTGGTTATGGCAGCGAAGAGGGCGCATCATCCGATGCACATAAAGCGGCGCACGCGGGGGTCTTCCAACGAGATTTCCTTCAGCGTGCTCGATGCCGCCCGTGAGGCTCGCGATGCCGAGGAGCGCGATCGGCGCGAGGGAGGCTCGGGCGGCCCTTCTCTTTTCACATTGGGGAAGGGAAAGAAGCCTCGGCCAACACCCGGTCAAAGGGCAGTCCATCGTCTTGTCTGGCGAAGCTCCCGCATCCCCATCAGCCTCTTCTTCCGCTGTTGATCGAAAAATGAGGGGCATCGTGCCCGTGTTCGTGGTGGTGTGCGCCCTTTTGGTCATCACGCTGGTGGGCGGCCAAGCTCTTATGTCGATGAGGGAGCAGCAGAAGTCTCTGCTTGATACCCTGAATGATCGGGTTGACATCATCAAGAGCTGCGATGAATCCCTTCTTCCCTTCGACGAACTGGTTATTGAACAGTGTGATGCCAAGCGCCTTTCCCCCTCGGCGACGGGAGACGCCGCGCCTTCCGCAGAAGCGCTGAACGAGGGGTATCGTGCCGTTGTCGCGGAGATCGCCCCGATGAGAGCCCAGTTAGAGGACTCTATCGCATCCATGGAGACGCTGCAGTCTCGCTGAGCGACAATGACGATAAGGAGGCGGCCTCTCAGGTGGTGACGGCCGCTCGCTCGCGCCTTAATATGCTGGATGCGGGGGTCAGTATCATCGATGAGTCGATGATGGCGACAGAGGCGTTCCTCGAAGCCGATCGGGGTGGAATGCCGTGATAAACGCCGATGCGGCTATTCGTGAAGCCACGGCGTTGGCTGAAGAGATGAGCAAGGAGAACATTCTTGCCTCGCAGGCTAAGGGCAACGAGGCCCTGGCGTTTTTGGAAGAGGCTCAGCAGGATTTCTCTCAAGCCGAAGCGGCCTATCCCAGTCTTGATTTGGCAGCCTTTAAAGCTACGTGGCTAAAAGAATAGAATCGCAGCAGGCAGCCCTTGCTGCGACGAGGCCTATCTTTCCCGCAACAAGGAAGAGCTCGAGGCTCAGAACAGCCGCTATAACGCGTTGGAGGAGGAAGCGGCCGCCTTGGCCCAAAAACTCGGGGAAAATGACCCGGAGCAAATTGTTGCTCTTCGATTCTACGAGGAGATCGAGGCCGACCAGGCGCCTATGAAGCCGAGCGCCTAAAAGCAGGAAATGCTGATGCCTTTCTTCGTGAATATCTCGGAACGGCCTCGTAATGGCGTATACTTACGATAATTATGTCCATAGAACCCTCTTCACCGAGGAAAGGCAACGTACATGGCCGAATTGAACGAACATGTCGCATATCTGTCTCAGGAGATCGGTCCCCGGCCGGCGGGTACTGAGGAAGAGCAGCGTGCGGCTCTTTACATAAGTGAGCAGTTTTCCGCCGAGGCCGGTCTGACGACTGCTATGGAAGACTTCCAGTGCAACCCCGACAGCTCGCTTCCTCGAACGCTGTGCAGTGGTGTGGCAGTATTGGTGACGCTGGTGGCAACGATTGTTGGGGCGCTGGCTGTTCCCGCCATCGTGGTGTCCTCATCTGCGCTGCGTTGGCAGCTGCTGAGGTGTTCGATAAGCCGGTGCTTTCGCGGCTTTTGAACCGCGGGGTGAGTCAGAACGTCGTCGCGCGCTACCTGCCTGCGAAATCGCCGACGCGAGCGAGTCGGAGACGCAAGGTGATCGTGGTGGCGAACTACGACAGCGGTAAGGTGCGACGCGATTTGAACGGCGCGATGCCGGCGGTGCTCCCCATCCTTTATTGGGTTGAGCTGGCGATGCTGGTGGTCATGCCGCTGCTTTTGGCGATTCGAATGGTGCTCGCTCCCGACGGCACCGTGCTTGTGGTGTTCAACGTCCTTCTGGCTGTTGCATGGTGATAGCGGTTTTGCCGGTTGCGTCGTTTCTGCTTGAGAAGTTCGCGAACTACAACGAGGGCGCAAACTGCAACGCCGCAGGAGTGGCAGTGCTTTTGGAAGTCGCCTCTCGCGTCGCTGCCGCTCGGGATCTTCCCGATGCGCCCGAGCCAACGGTTCATGGCGAGGCGGCCGCCGTGTCGGCGGGACTTGTTCCCGAGGGTGCGGAGATTGTCTACCATACGGGGAATACTTCCGAGGATTTGGGAACCTCCATGGAGTCGGCTGCCGAGCGCCTGGCGGCCGCCAAAGCTGCCGTAGCGGCGTTGTCGGGGAAACCGGTGTCTGCAACGCCTGCTGAGGTGGCAACAGAGGATGAATCTCCGGCGAAGGGAGAGGAAAACGGTGCCGTGGAGGTTTCTCCGGAAGAGAGTTTAGCTCCATCCTCTGCCGCGGCCGTCGTCCCTGTTGCTGCTCCTGCCTACGTGGCACCTGCTGAGCATCAAGTGCCTGAATGGTTCAAAAAGGGTCAGGAGCAAGCCAAGAAGCCTGCTAAGGAAAAGCCCGTGCAGCGGTCGCGCTACGCCACGGCTTTGGAGCGGGCCGAGGAAGAGATTAACGCTCGCGAAGAACACGAGCGTCGCAACCTCGACGAACTTTCCGAGCGTATGCGTGTTATGCGCGCTTCGGTGCAGGCGGCTTCGGCAGCGGCCGGCGCAACGCCCACCGAGATTATGGACAGTGTGGTTGCGGACGAGAGCTCCGATGAGATTTCTGCTTCGCCTTCTACATCGGCCGTTAATGAAGAGACATCGCCCTCGGCGGCCCCGGTATTGCCAGCCATTGAAGTGCCGGCAGTTGAGGCCGATCAATTGCCGTCTCCTTCGAACAACACGGTCTCCGCGATGTTGGCCGACATTCCCGCCATCGCATCCGAGCCGGCCTCTTCGGAAGCCGGGACGTCTGCCTCGAAGCCTGTCGTGCCTGCTGTACCGGCTGTACCTGTTGTGCCCCAGCCGACCGATGACCCCGATGTGACGGTGCGAGATGCCCAGCGTCCGTTGACGGGCGCCACTGTGGCGGTTCCTCCCATTGATCTTTCGACGCCTGATGCTCCTGCTGCGCCTGCGGGCGGGCAGCGCGTGGTGGTGCCCTCGGTGGGAGA
>ENA-OUNI01000146-OUNI01000146.1-human-gut-metagenome-genome-assembly--contig:-NODE-146-length-29736-cov-11.601405_pt1 | contig 29736 bp, 43 predicted proteins | sample MGYA00242499_ERZ504580 | MGnify/ENA primary metagenome ERZ504580 (study PRJEB26092, sample SAMD00036315) | human gut metagenome | host: Homo sapiens | study: EMG produced TPA metagenomics assembly of... | reverse complement strand
TGACAGAAATGATGTATCTGTCCTGATACCAGCCCATATCCAGCAGAAAGCAGTTCGGATATTCCACTTGCAGCATATCTTCTTTTCGCGTGGCATCCAGAAAAATGACCTTTCCAGTGTCAAAATCCATCTTTGACCAGACTTGCACGGCAAAATTCCTCCTCACGATTCTCTGAAATGCTCCAGGTACAACTTCCGCACGGAATAGGGACCAACAAGGGTCGTTTCCTTTCGGCCATTCCAGGAATACACATGAATTTCGCCTTCATCCCCAATGTACCGCTGTTCCTCAAAGGGTGCGGGAAAGGGGAAGCTTTCTACGATGCTCCAGTCAATCTTGGGCTTCAGCCCATCAAACTCCTCGCGCTTGAGCCTTTTGAAATTGAACACTAAGGCCGCTCCAATTCCATCGAAAAGCAAATCTGCGTATTCTCTGGGGGTAATATTCTCGCTCACATTGGCAGCTTTGATGTCCACATTCAAAACCTTGTCGCCGCAGTTTGTCCATATTTTATTGGGAGAGAACCAGGTAGTCCGATCCTTGCCGCCTGCAAAGTCCTCGCGGAAATAGCTTCTGTTGGCGCTGTCCATCTCGACCCCTTCCCGAAGCAAGCCGTTGTATGAGGAAAGCGGAAAATATCGGTGTTTTGCCGGGTCAAATTGGTCAAACGAAATGTCCAATAGATACCCATACTTCTCACTGCGCATAAGCTTGTGTGGCTTCACAATGTTTTCTTCGATGAAACTCCAAATGTACTCGTCCACATGAATAGATACACGAGGGCGACTGAATAATGTGATTTTGTAGTGATCCTCTCTGTCCATTCTCTCCGTATTGAACCAAATACGATGAATTTTAACCATAGTTATCCCCTCGTATGATTTCTGCCAACGACACTTCTGTTTCCGCCTAAAAAAGCGGTTCACCGAAAAACAGTCTAAGAACCACGGTAGATAATGATTCAAGCTGTGGCTTGCTGAGAGGAGTGTAGTGAAGGACGATTTCTCCATACAACTCCGTGTTGATGTGGTGTTCTTCCAGATACCGCAGAACTTTTCGGTTGTTCCGCACAATATTTAGACGAAACCTGGTATTATCAAGGGCATATTCAAAACAGTCCGGGTCAATCAACTGACCATTGGCTGGATCATTCATTTCCAAGCGGAGTGCTTCCGCGCCGGCCTTGCGGGAGAGTGTAAAGTAGCCATCCTCCAGTTCAAAGGACAGGCAGGACAGTCCTTCCTCATTGTCCAGCTCCCAAGTCACTCTTTTTGCAAACAATTCCATACCTTCACCTCACAGCAAGTCTACCTTGATACTGCACCGTTCCAGAACCGGCAGCACCTGTTCCGGCTTGGAGGACATGAGAGTAATATGGTTGAGATTGGGGAACTGGCGCAGTTCCGCCTCCGTAATGGTATTAAGATCAAAGGCTCCATCCTCGCCATCCCAGAACGGACAGAGCTGGGTATAAATCTCGCTGCCGCCATCCATCTCAATTTCTGTGACCTCCGGGGCCAGCCGCTCCGGGACAGGGTATTTCTCCAGCCACTTCCGAATCTCTGGGATGGGTTCATACCCTTCCGCGTCAATGTCGATCTTGCGTCGGCTATACTCTCTGGCAAACTCATGTGCATCCAGTTTAGGAGCCAGTAAGCCTTTCTCGTACATCAGGACTTCCATAACCGCCAGCTTGAAGTTGAAGCTGGTAAAGGTGAGCACTGGTTCAGTCGGCTTGGATAACTTGTATTTCTGCGCTTTCGCCGCCTTATTCTCTGGCTCTTTCCAGCTGATCTGTACCATGGCGGAGAGGGCCTCCAGCTTTGCTTTCTGCGCTGATTGCTCCTCTGGAACAGAACCGGCAAGCGGGTATAGACGGTAAAGCCGCCTAATTTGAGGGTATGGGCAAATCCGGCGAAATCCTTCCAGCTGGCCTCTCGGTAGTCCTTGGACCCGATCCAAACCGCTCCGTCAAATGTCTGCCGGACCGCATACTCTCCCTGTGCCGCTACCCGGACACCAATGGTTTTGATGGTCTGCTCATCTTCGTCCAACCAGCCCTGTAGTCCAAGCTCGTCCCACAAAGCAAGTGCCTGGGTATAGGGACTCTCTCGGCCTGTAATGGGGCTTTTTCGTGTTCCATTTTGCAGGACAATGTGGGCAGGCCCCAACTTTTCCGCCAGCTGCGACAGAGTAAACGGCGGCGTAAATACCGCCCCCAGGATTGTCAGGCTGTCTTTTTTGAGAATGATTTTTCGCTCCGTGGCCTTGGACGGTAGAAAGATGGGCAGATTCGGGTACACTTCTTTGTACTCCCGCCATTCCAGCTTTTTGGGCTTGTTTGCCGTCCGAAGGAAGCCCCAGAAGTCGATGGGATAACGAAATACCGGCCCAACCCTGTCCCGCCGGGTGACGATGACCACCGCGCCATCGGTGAGTATTCCAATGTGCTGCATTTTCTCCCCGCCGAACATTTCCGGACGGATACGCAGCACTTCACGGGTGTTCATGTTGATGAGCTGGGCAAAGTCATCGGAGAGGATTTCGCCGTTTCCCTGCACCAGCAGCCAGTCCCCGGTAAACCAGCGTAGTTTCAGCCCCTCGCCCATTCCGGGCAGGGGGGCGATGCGGCACCACCCGGTGTCCATGTCCAGTTCCAGCAGGCATTCTTCCATCCGCCCCTTGCCACTGACTGCGTGGATCATGGTAATGCGGCCTGTGCCGGGAACGGGAACGGCCTCGGAGAGATGGTCGTATCCGTCCAGAGAGAAGGTGTGTTTTGTTACCTTGCCGTTTTCCCAGCGGTAAATCTGCCCCTTGTACCACTCGTTGGAAAAGTAGACCCGGCCCAGCCCGTCTGTCACGATGCCACAATGGTATTTGGTGCTCCATCCATCTTCCGGCAGGGGCCAGTTTTTCACATCCTGACAGGTGCCCCGGTCAGTCAGTTCAATTCGTGTAGCGTTGGTGGGATCACCCACAGAGGGAATGGTCAGCCCAACAGAGGGTCCGGGGTGGACCGTCATATCCAATGGGGGATGGTTCGGCCCAGTTGAGCGTAGCTGGATTCTTGCTCAGCAATGCCCGACCAATAGTCCCGCTGCCAGCGGCTCTGGATGCAGCATATAGTTCATGTTCCGGGGAATAGGTAAGGCACCCAAGGTGCGGCAAGCTGTGGGAGCGGATTACTTGCGGCGGACGGTGGCGCAGATCGGCCACACAGCCGTTTTTCCACTCCTCTGCGTTTTGGTTTTCCATTCTCCCGCCGCAAAATCACCCGCCAGAGAATTGAAGAAATAATCGTACTCATCCTGAAGGATGTATTCCTCGCAGGGCATCAGTTTCCCAGGTCCTGCTCCTTGGCATGGTCGCCCCATTTTCGTCCTTGCTGTTTCATCAGGTGACAACATTGCCCCTGCTTTTTGCAGTAGCGTTCCCATTCGTTGCGTTCTTCCTCTGGGATCAAGGCAAACAGATACTCGTCCTCATCGTCCAGGTTATACAGCGCCCAGCCGAAGGCAGAAAGTTCTTGTCCTAATGCTGCCGCCCCTTTTTCATGGGATAGTTTCATATATTGGACGCCAACGGCATCAAAGCGTTCATCCAGCAGCGCCGGGACTGCGCGCCCCATTTTTCTCGCAGTTCCGCCAGAGTGTCCTGTACGGCTCCGTCAAATTTCAAAATGTCCAAGGCATCAGATATGATTTGTGCCCAGTCTGGCATAAAAGTACCCCCTCTTTTTGAGGATTTCAAAGTTTATTATCCAGTGCCTCAACCGTTTTCATGGCAGCGGAATCAAATTTGCACTGCCGCAGTTCCCGTTCGATCAGGGCAAACACATCGGGAAAGCACTCGATCTCGTCCTGATACTCATATTTCGCATACAGTTTCCCATACTCCGAGATCCAAACCTCTGCCGGGTAGTAGTAGCCGATATGACCGATAGGCTGGCATTTTTCACCGGCAGCCTGTTCGATCTCTGCCAGTTCACAGCCGGACATATCCCGGAAATAGGCGTCCTCCAAATGGTTTTTGATCCCATTGACTAGGTAAGGGAATAAAGCAAACTCAAAGTCAGCTGCCCATTTCAGCTTTTTCTGTGCCAAGTACCACTCGCAGCACAGGCCGAAATATTTGCGATAAAGCCGCTGGGTGGTCTTCATCATCGGGACGCCATGATCGGCGTAATACTGCTCCGCAATGGAGATGTCCACACTGCGGCCTTCGTACCACCCGGCGTACTCCATCAGCTGCTTAACCTTGCTGCCCAGATCGCCAGAGATAGGGATGCGTTCTTTGATCATGGTAGTATCCTCCTGTTTTTCGTCACCACAGCCGATCGATCTGGTATATATCTTATTCGGTTCTCTGTCCGTAAAACTGGTCAATGCGTCGGTGGGTTCTGCAAGCGGCATCACATTCAAAATATCCAGTACATAATACCAGACCCCAGTGTCCCAGTCTCGGAACCGCCCATTGCAGACAGCTCGACCATAATCACCAGGAATCAAATCCAGTGCCAGCTCATTGAGAGGCTGTTTCTGCCCGGTCTTATCGTAGGTATATCGCTCCGGTATCGCCCCGATGTGCCAATCATTGCGGTAACGCACATGGATTCCGGGCTCCTGCTGAATCAGTTCGAAAGGGTGAAGCCGTATTGTGCCATTCGGCTTCCATTCCATCAGCCTACGACAGTCCCTATCGATCTGAAATCCATCGGGCCTCTGTATGATAGATGCAAAGTGAGTAGGCAGACCAAAAGGATAATAGGAGAAGAAGTCTTTCGGCAGACGCATGGCTCTGGGATACTGGTTCCGCTGTGCGGCCGCATTTCCGCCCCGGCAGTCTTTATACCATTGCAGGCGGATCTGCTGAACCAGAAGTGTGGGCAGATGCTCCAACTGATGCTTATTCTGTTTCATCGCCATACCTCCTTCCTTGATAGATCCCTCCAATGGTCTTCCATGTTTCAGGCATTTACAACTCTGCTGCAAACTCATAGGAAACCGCAATGATGTTGTAAACATCATCGTATGTAAACAGCCGGTAGTGCCGATAGATGCCTTTGTCAAAGTCCTCCCGCACTGGCAGAGACTTCAGCCAGGTGCTGTCCTCAATTAAATCGAAGGAACTGCCATCCAGATACTCCGTCCCAGCCATATTTTCATAGGTGTCCAATTCACAGGTAAAATAGGCCAGCACCTGCCGGAAGGTGAGTGTATAGGGAAACCAGTCTTTTTCGTCCCTGCACTGGGAGATTAGATGGCCATTGATGTCCCCCGTAAAGGTCAGATTGTTCAGAGCATCCTGTTTCACCTGATCCAGATAGATGCAGTCCCGTCCCTTCAAAACACCTAAGCAGGTATTAACAGCAGTCGCTTTTTCCATAGACAACTCCTATCCTCAATGTTGGCAGTTTTGAGGCCCTTTTTCAAGGAGCCGTAGATCGTCACCGCATGGTCGGTGAACATCTCGTCGCAGTCAAACCAGGCGGTGAAGCTGCCACCGGAGGTGACGGACAGGCTCGTCAGGCTGATCCGTCGGGCCAATTCTTCCTCTGTGATGGGGTCGGTTTCCGGATTGCGGGGGGGTTCCTCATCCTGGGAGAGCCAGTTGTTGGCCAGCTCGGTCAGGTTCTTGGCCGCAAGCTCTCGCATGGCCTTGTCCCAAGTTTCACAGTCGGCCAGCAACTTCTTGGCGGCACTGCGGGCGCGGGTCCAGGAGGGCTTGCTCTCCGCATTGACCTCAAGGGAAAGAAGCACATCCTTTCCGCGCCACTGGATCTCACCCTCAAAGGCATCATGGTCCTTGTCCAGCTCGAGCTTTCCCAGCACCTGGTCCTGGATCACCACCGGCTTGTGGTACTCGTCCAGAACGGCCTGAAGTTCCGGGCAGTCCTCATGGGTCTTGACCACCTCGGAGATACACCAGGGCCACGCCACCAGATCCTTTGCCCATTCCTCTTTCATCTGGCGGATCTTCAGGCGGCAGATCTGCTCGTTTTGAAAGCGTTCCCAGCCCTTTTCGCTGTTACGCTCCTCATCGGTGACCGGCCACTCCAGCCGCTCCTCTTTGGTGCTGACCTTGCCGGTGTCACAAAATACCACGCCCAGCGTCACAACGGTCATTTCCCAAAAGTTGCCTTTCCAGTTAAATCCGCCTCCGATGCAGCGATTGATCAGAGCGACCACTTCCTGCTCCTCGGTCTCATACATCTCATAGAATTCTTCGAACATAGATCATTCTCCTCATTTCTCAAACTCGCCCTCGATCATCCCGTTCAGATACCGGCCGGGATCTGCGATGAAGTCATCCCATTTGGCCAGAGGTGGAATTCCTCATGCTCTATGTCCAGATACCACAGCTTTTTGTCCCTGGGGCTCCACAGCAGCAGATAGTCGCTGTAGTTGTCCATCTGCACCATGAGGGAGAGCAGCTTCTTCCGTTTCCAGGTCATCTCCTGCACATCCATGTAGGCGTACAGCTCCGCCCATTTCACCCATTCCTGCTCCGGGAATTCCAAACGCAGGGGGCCGGTTTTCAAGTATTCCACCAACTTGGCAGGCAGCTTGTAGGGCATAAGCTGCCGGACCTTTTCTTGTTCGTTGTGCCAGTCCTCCGGCTCCAGCGCCTTCAGGTAGTCGGCCATCTCTTGATTCTTGTTTTGAACTGCCACACTGTAAGGCCGGTCGCCGTATTTGTCAACAAGGGTGATATTCGCTCCCTGTTCCACCAGCCAGCGCACCATGGAGAAATTGTTGGAGCGGGCGGCTCGGTGACAGGGTAGAGGCGTTCGGAAACACCATGTCCGGCTTGTGGTAATTGATGTCTGCCCCTTTTTCCAGAAGCAGCTGGGCAAGTTTGGCATTGCCTCAGACACAGCGGCCCGGAATGCCTCGCCGCCAAACTTGTTCACTGTGATCCCAGCTTGCTCCAGCACCTGGATATTCTCCGGGCGCTTGCCCCAGCGCACTTCCTGGAAGGCCCGCTCTTTCTGCTTCGAGCTGAGTTTTGCGGCCTGTCCAGCAAAGAGCGCCACCACCTCCGGCCCACAACAGCGGGCGGCGGTGAGCAGCAGGGGCTGTTCCTCTGCCAGACCGGGATCAGCTCCATGCTCCAGCAGGAAGTGGATCATGGGCACATCATTCCGAAAAACCGCAATCTCCAATGGCATCAGCTTGATGTATTCGCTGAGCTGGATGGGAACATCTAAATCCAGACCGCCTTGGAGCAGCGCCTCCAGCTTGGGAGTGTCATGGTCACAGATGGCGGCAGCCGTTTCCGGGAGGGTCTCCCAGCGGCCAATATATGCAATTTGGTACATAAGGCACCTGCTTTCGTTGTTGTTTCACTTTATAGGGAACGGTTCGGCCCAGCACCCGGCCCTTGCCAACGGCATTGGCTCCCTCATAGATCAAAAATTCCGCATTGTTTTCCAGCGGGGCATAGTCAATGGTATCTGGATATAGGGGTTGGGCATTTCCCAAAGCTGGTGTATCAAATGTACACTCGGTTCCGTCCAGAAAGCATACACCCAAATATTCTGTAGTTCCTGTGACCACAAAATGGGGACAATACTTTCCGCTGACCAGGCTGGGTGGTATTTTTCGTTTGCCGCTCCAGAAGATGACCTCCACATGGAGCACCGCCCGGTTTTCATCTGTCCTGATCACGCTGTCGCCCTCCTTTATCCCGTCATCTGGCTGCGGTATACTCAGGCCAGCTCTGCGTCCAGGATCTGGACTGGTTTTCCTTTCTCGTTCACATAGTAAAGGGCGATATAGTCGATGCCGTCCCGCTTGGCCTGCTCCCACGGCATCCGTTCACCGTTGATTAGTTCCACGGTATCCGCCTCATCCGGTTCAAAGTTCTCTTTTTCGTCCTCATAGTCAATGCTGTACCCCAGCTCCAGCACCAACTTGGAGGCGGGGATCTCATACCGCTTGAGGGGGCGGTGCTCCAGCTCGGATGGATCATGTTCATCGCAGAACATATTGTCGTAGCCATGCCGTCCACCGTCAAAGATGACGAACTCCTCGCCGCTCTCCGGGTCACGGGCTGTCACCAGTCCGGGGGCCTCGTCGCTATCTATGATATAGGATTGGGGTTCTCCTTTCACCGTGAGCAGATCTCCGTAATACCAAACCTCCAGCAGTTCATTGCCGGTGGTGGAACAAAGTATCACGGTGGGCAAACGCTTCTCCGCCCATTCTTTCACATGGCCGATGAGCCAGGTGGGATATTTCTCAGTCATCATAGTCTTTCTCCTCCTATTTCAATTTCAGCACAAATCCCCAGATACTCACCACAATCAAGAGGACACCCAGCAGAAAGAAAACCACACGCCGGTATCCTCTGCTGTGTCGATGGGCATCCCGCGTACCAGTGGGGTCGCAGAGCCAGTTCCAGTTGCGGATTGCTCCAAACAAAATCACGGCCCCGATGAGCACCGAGGCAATGTACCAATGCTCTTGTAAAAATGCTGTGATCTGTTCGCTGTTCATTTACATATAACCCCCTTTTCATCATCGGGAGTTTCCCGCCGAATAAATTCCTCCCGTTCTTTCAAATCTATTTCCAAGGCTTTTTCCTCCTCAAGATATTCCTCGCAGTCCCGAACCAGCTTTTGGGCGGCTGGGTCATCCGGGGCCAGGGCCAGCCAGCATTTTGCGTATTCATAGGCGGTGGCTGCGGAGCGGTACGCCATCAGGCAGGAATAGCCCATCCGGGAGTTCCAGTAGGGATCGTTCTCACCCTGGGCGCGGACGGACTCCAGCAGCTCAATGGCGTGTCGGATGAGATCCCCGTCCACTTCACCGTCGGTCCCATGCTCTCCATGATCTCCCAGCACCGCCAGATTGCTGTAAGCCCGACTCAGCTTGACGGTCAGCAGATAGCCCCGCTCCTGTTCCGGGATGGCTTCGATGGCCCGGATACACCGGGAATACTCGTCCTTCTTATTCCATTGCTCAAGCTGCTCCAGCAGCTCTGCTTTTTCTGCCTGATTCATCATTTCACCGCCTTTTCTGTGTCATGCTTTGCTTTTTTGAAGTGTCCACTGCCTCGCCAGGTGTTGACCACACAGGTGAAGATCTGGCCGCAGTGCTTGCACCTAATCATGTGAGCCATAATTTCGTCTGCCCAGCCATCCTCTGTCTTTACCTTCTCCAGTGGGCAGGTGGATTCCTCTTGCATCAGTTCAAATTCCCCCTCCGACACCAACTGCTGAATGTAAGCAATACAGGCCAGATAGTCCTTTGGGGCGTCAAATTTTCTCCATGTTTGAATGTTTCGGCAGTGCTCGCACATAGTGGACGCTCCTTACGCAAATACCTGCTGGTATTTCTCTTTTCATACTGTGCGACTTTTTTAGGTCTGCTGGTGCTGCATGGACACGATATGGCAGTCCGGGCAGAATTCCACATAGAGCGTGCCCTCCGCACAGTCAAACACCGTATCCCACTGAATCTGGGCCAGATATTTCATAGGTTTCCCGCAGTGGGGGCAGGTCGTATATTCCGCGTCCTGTACCCAGTTGGCAAAGCCACCCACCGTGTTCACATCCTGGCAGGCCGCACCGTAAAACAGGGGCACGGGCGCTTCGCCCAGCACAAAGGGATTTTCCGTGAGGGCCTTGTAGTCCTCGGGACTGACATAGCAATCCGTTTTCTCCGCCCCGTCAAAGAACTCGGAGGGAAAGACTTCCACGCCGCCATCCAGGGTAAAACTGTTAAAGGCTGGACCTTTCAAGAATCCCACACAGTTGGGGCAGCAGGTGGCAGTCAGAATACCATCCAACCCCAGAAATTTCAGCCGCTCATCCCGGCCATCCAGCACCAGCATGTCCACCATGCGTCCGCCACAGTGGGGGCATGTGTCCTCCCGTGCCCGGCCAATGCGGACGGGAGATTTCTCGCTGGTGGTTCCTTTGACCATAGGATAGCAGGTATCGAAGTTGAGCTGGATTTTCTGGCCCTCCTTGTCGAAGGTCCAGCCTCCGATCTGCGCATAGCTGGATGGGTCTACATAGAGGCCCTTGCGCCAGGGCCGGGGATTTCGCTCCAGCTCCAGCAGAGTCTCCATTGCCTTGTCATCTCCTTGCATAGCAAGGCAACTCATCAGGTTGGAGGCCGCGCTGGAATATTCCGCGGACAACAGCGCATGGATCAGACCATCCCGCACATCGGCGGGAGCATGATAATAGATCTCACAGGGCCAGAACACCTCTGCGGCCAGTGCACTCGCTGAATCTCCGGGGTGATGGCATCATGGTAGCCAAGCAGCTGCCAGAAGTCGGTGAACTCCGGGTCCTCCATATCAGCCAGCCTCTGGATGTTCTGTATCAAGTTTCTTTGTTTTTCGACAATTTGTTCCGGCATCCAGGCCAGAGCAGCTTGCCGTTCTTGCTCGCACTTACATTTCCAACACAATCCCTCATAACCCAATGGGGTTCCACAGCTGGGGCAGGTATATTTCAGACTCATGTTCTCATACTCCTTTCAGGCAATAAAAAAGCCCCACGCCGCACTGTCATAAAGACAGGCTGACGCAGGACATGAAGAAGCCGCGTTGAAGGAGCCGCATCCACCAGCAGATGTAGTTTCTTCAACAACCAAAATATTTTTTTCGTATCTTAAAGCAGCAAATTGCTGTTCAATATATTTGTTCATAGCGGCACCATTTGTTCTGAGCATAGTTTTATATTTTATTATATTATATCACAGCACTCCTTCAATGAAAATATTTTGTTGGAAATGCCAATGAAAAATTTTTGTGAATTTGTTAAGTCGTAGGGGTTGTTATTTCCATAGTATCTGGATGGATCAGAGTGATTGCTTTTCCATTCCGTAAGGCATAATTGACTGTCTGTGCTGTGCCGGAGCGCAGCTTTTTCTGATTATCAAACACACCGATAAGGTACTCTGCATGATCGACCATATAATAATTTCTTTTTTTATAACTGGAAACATCCGCAGAATGTGAAATAACAATAGAATCGTTTGCGTTTTGGATCAGCTTTTTCAATCTATGTTTACTCTGATCCGGCCATTTAGAGTCATAGCCGATGAAGGGAACTACAACGATAATTTTAATATAAAAGTCAATATGCTTCATCCGGTTCGGTAGGTGCTGCGGTAATATCGCGGTAGAAAGTAGCCCATGCAGCTTCCTCATAGGGGTGTACAAAAAAGAAGCCAATGCTCAATGGAATTGTCAGCAGAAGAACAAGAGAAATCGCCAGAGCCTCTGAACCGGTGAAATATTTGAGAACCAGAAAACCCTCGGCATACAGTGGCACCGAACAGAGCAGCTCCCAGCCAATGAAGCTGAAATCCAGACAGAACAGCCGCCATTTGTTGTCATTCATGATCCGCCGGGATTCTGTGATCGCTTCATTTGCGGTCAGCGAAGGATGCTCGGACATGATGTAAGGTGTCATCGCATAGCTGTATGTTTTCACGATTCCCGGAATCACCAACAGCAGCGACCAGAGGGCGATGTACAGACCCTGCAGGAATTTCATGCAGAAGCCATCCCACAGACGGTCTTTCTGAGAGAACAAGTCCGAGATGGCAGCATCATTTCCATCTACAAGGTTCAGATTAAAATGAGCATATCCCAGTTGAACTGCACCGCCCACGATCAGTTGGAGGACTGCCCACAGAACAATGCCGGCAAGCAGAACAGCAAGCAGCCGACCGCCGTTGGGCTGGGAGAACAGTTCAAAATGGATGTCCTTTGCCTGATTGGAATTGGATACGGCACTGTTGGAACTGCTCACAATGGTAGCACCGAGCGCACTGGCGGCAATACCTGTCAAAACAGCAGTTTTCTATTTTCCGCGCAGGGCATCGAGAGCGAGCATACGATAGTCGGCAGATACTTTCATAAAAGCAACCTCCTGTCTGAAAACGGCAAGGATTTGTGAAATAGGAAGATGATATGCCACTTTAATTTAGATACGTTTGAAAAGCTGAAAAAATTGCAGCATGAATGAAAAAGAGGCTGTTACACCGGTTTTATCCTTGTGCAACAGCCCCTTCCTTTACTTCAGCAGCTTGTCCAGTTCATCATATTGCATTACTGGAGCTTTGCAAGGATTTCTTCAGCCGTCATACCGCTGGCAAGCAGCTTCTTCAGCACATCTTCTGCTTCGCCCTTCTTTGCTTCTTCTGCTGCTTTTGCTTCGGCGGCAGCTTTTTTGTTTTCGGCTTTGGCAAGTTCCTTGGTGGCGGCTTTCAATTCTGCTTTCTTGGCTTTCAGCTGCGTCTTCAGATCATCGAGATTTGCAGTCAACGTAGCAACCTCAGATTCGATTTTCTCTTTTTTTGCGGCCTTTTCTGCAATGACTGCTACATAATCAACGCTGGCCTTTACAGTACGAGCCTTATTCTTGCTTCCCTTGGGTCTTGCCATAATAATTTCCTCCCATAAAGTGAAATAATTTGATACTTACAAGTATATTTCCAAATAGTCAGAATTGCAATAGGTAACATGAGCCGTCTTCAACTGCCAATGCAAATCTTATTCGGTATGCCCGAAGATCGTCGCAAATGTATTCCTTCAATGGTAACAATCATGGAGATTAGTGTTTATCTGGAGATTACCAAAGGATAAATAGAAGCAGTATTAAAGCCGTTCACCACGCAGATTTTCCAGCGTGGCGAACGGCTTTTTTGCTGCCCCTATATTTACAGGTAGGAGGAATCGAAGAAGTCTTTTAATGTAATTCCTAAACCCTGACAAATTCTTTCAATCGTCTCTACGCTTAACTGCCCTCCCCGACGGGCGGTGGTTTGAATCGTGGAGTACGATATTCCGCATTTCTTTGCCAATACACATAGATTCATATCACGCACTTGCATCAAATCCTGAACACGCTTGATCGTATCCACAAAAACTCCTCCCATCTTTTTAGTTCAAAACTTTTCCAACAACCTCGAATCTTTGCTCTGGAGATATAAGGATCGGCGAATATTTGGTGTTAAGAGAAACCAAAACCGGTTGGTTATGCACCACGCCATAGCTGTCGGTAAGGAACTCTGCTTGGGATTTGTCTGGGGTATGTTCATCGTATTTTTTCAGATATCCACAGTCATCATATACGAATATCCCGATATCCCCGCACTCAAGTTCTTCGCAGCGCTTCACCCATACAATCTGTCCGTTATGATAGCGTGGCTCCATACTATCACCGCTAACATATATCCCGAACTCGGCACCAGCCGGAACGCTACTGGCAGGCACTTGTATCTGCTGGAACATTTCACCCTCAAGAAAAGCTCCTAGACCTGCCGATACTGGCAACTCTGATACAGGCATCATTATGTAGTCGATTTCCGCGGGCTCTTCTGCGTCTGGCTGGTAGCGCCGGGATGCAATCAAGTCCATTTCGTACTCAGCGACTTTTTTTGCCCGATGTCATTTAGAAGGGCGGGTTTCTGGAAGTTCTTTGTAAAGTAGGAAGGACCCTCCTTGATGTTCAATGCGTAGCAGATTGCAACTAGTTGGTAGATGCTAGGAGTGGTATAGCCTTTTTCCCATTTGCTGATTCCTTTATCACTGACATCGACGCCATAGTGACGGAGAAGTTCAGAGAAAGTTACAAGTGAATAGCCATTCCTTTTTCGTGTGCCTGCGAGAATCTGACCAACCTCATTGCTATCCCTCGCAGCGACTGCATCATAGCGCACTGTGATGGGGCTATGTGCATTTTGGTGAGCGTGGTTTTCTTTTTCATAACAAGAACACTCCTTTGTGATCCGGTAGCTCTATTATAGTATAGAAAATATAAGAAATCAACAGGAAATCTCTAAAATGGCGATAAATGCGTAATTGACATCTCCATAAAGTGGGTGTATAATCAAACCAAATCCACAAATAACAGCCTTTTGGTGTTATTTTCGTATGGGATTGTGTTTGTTTGGCGTTTTTTGCGAGGTGATACTATGAGAAAAGAAAATGTAAGATGTCCAATGTGCGGAACCATGAATTATGATGTGGATCTTGATGAAACCGGTGGCTGGACAAAATGCCGTCTGTGCAAAGCAGTGACCTGCTCTATGGATGAGTGGAAAAACATACAGTGTCCGTTCCGCTGTTGAACGAAAAACAGCTCGTGGCACGCAGTATGATTCGCAAGTAATGCACGCCGTGTTTTGATAAATCCGCAAAAAGGAGGAATTCTGATGTGTGGTGATTACAACCTTCGCCGTGAGAAAAGATACGTCGAAGTGGACGTTCGTTTTACTCCTGACGGTAAGATCCGCCCTCTTGCCATAAACTATGACAAGGCTCACACTTATGGAATTGATCGTGTCTTGGCAGTCAAACATGGGACATCACGCCTAGGCGGAAAAGGTCACTGCTTCACCTGCCTGATCTGCGGTCAGAAGCGGAATCTTTGGCTTGAACGGGGCAAGTGGTTCGTGGAAGCCTACTGCTCCGTGCCGGAAAGCTGTGCTTCGTAATGGCAAGATACTTATCCCGCGCAGATCTTTCGCACATAGCGGGTAAGTATATCGACCAGTACTATACCGTTTCGGGATCAGTAAAGATGACCCAGAACCCATTGACCTGAACGGCTCGCAAGTTCTGTTCTTGGGCTGAATGTGAAAATGCTGCCGCTATGCAGCGATGGAAGTATTCTAGGACTGACTGTTTTCCAGAAATGCGGTTTTACCGTAACCTTGGGGGACGGGACAAAGCTTGTGGAGGTGTTCATGCCGAAGGACGTTGTAATCGATTCCGCCCTTGCGTCAGACAGCTGCACCGGATGCCGGAATTTCACGATAGCGCATGAAGCGGCGCACCATATACTGGCTGACCTGTTTCCGAACGACTACGGAAAAGCAGTCAAGTGCCGTGGGCACATTGCCTATCGGGAACGAAACGGACAGCCCTCATGGGAAGAATGGCAGGCGAATACCCTTGCAGCGGAGCTGCTGATGCCAACATTTCTGGTCAACGCCGAAATAGAACGTGCAGCGCTGTGCCTGCCAAATGGAATCCTGTACAAATCCGCATCGGACCCGAACTATGAAAGAATTCTGGAGATGGCTGCACGGATCGGGGTATCGTGGTCTGCGATCAGGATCAGATTACAGCAGATGCAGGTCATCAACGGAAAACCCATCCACTGCCATCCATTGGACGTCATTCGATTTGGAGAATAATATGACTTGGTCAAATAATCGCTCTTTTAAGAGTAAACCGCTGAACAATATACAGCAGGCACAATTCAGCATTGGCTGGAGGTTTTGTCAGGTTTGCGGACACAAGCTCTACCAAAAAAACGAGAGCTGTTCAGGCTCTATCAGCATAAAGTGCCTCAAGTGCGGTAACATAGCAACAGTTGACTTAGCCTACCGCAGACGCTGACTTTTTTAGACAAACCACAATTTCAAAAATCGGGTGCATTGCACCCTGAATATGGACTGTTCGTCACCGAGCAACGGGCCATTGCCGCAAGGCAATGTATGAAACGCGCACCAAATAGCCGGGCAACAGCTGATAGAGTGATTCTGCTTTAGAACCGCTCTGTTAGTTGGTTGTCCGGCTATTTTTTTAGCCTTCAGGTAGCCTGCTCCCGTAAAAAGGAGCAGGCTTTATGTTTGTCCGTTTTTCATGGATGCCCCAAGCGGCGAAATATCCGTAGCCTTCCAAATTTTCGACTTTTTACGACTTATCGAATTTGGAGGTTTACGATGTCTTTTAATAAAGGCTATGAGTTGAAGAAGTTTGAAGCACACTGGGAAAAGTTGCGCATCGAGTACGCAGCTGCGGGAATGACGAAAGAGGCCATCCAGAAGATGTACGATTATGACCGTCAGCAATTCAATTCGGAGCGTACCTTTATCGAGCGGACGCAGGAATTCACCGCTCCTGCGTATGAAAGCTCTGAGGAAGAAGCGTCGCCTTTGATGCTACGCTATCAGGATGCGATTACCGTGACAGATACTTACCACGAAACTAAAAGCCGTTTTGCATGGATTGGTGAGATTGAGAACGAGCAGTTGCTTACTGCACTCGAAACTTTGAAAACCGAAGATTTGGAAATCATCACCATGTACGCTTACGAGGGATACGACATCACTGAAATTTCTAAAGTCTACGGCGTATCTCGGCCCACTATTAGTATCAAAATCAAGAGAATTACTAAATTTTTGAAAAACTTCAATTTCAATGCTACGAATTGACCTTTCTCGTCGGCTACCAAGTGAGAGGACAATTTCCCAAGCGGCACCTGCCGCAGGGCGAAACGTCCGACCTCAGGGACCTTGAAAACTGAATAGTTCCGTCATCTGGTACTCCGATAATGATACTTCCGTAATTCGCGGCCCGGTCACAAAGCAGACGGGGTGGCTGAAATGCCAATGAAGCGGTACAAGTCCGCTGCCAGATGTTCATGCCCCACTCGCAGGGAGCCGAGGGCGAATATGCGAGACCTTTAATCATATTGATCCGGGAACTGTCGGGTACGTTCCACGCATCCGGCAGTTCCCGTTTTTTTACGTACTCTTATTTATTCTTTATCCGAATATTCACTTTTGATACATAGGAGGACACTTTTATGGACGAGTTGAACCCCACGGTGCGCGAGCAGGAGATCTACGAGGAGATGGAGCTGACCCCTGAGATGGTCAAGTCCATCCGAACTCTCTGCGGTACCTGTCTGCGGCACTTTGTGGATGCAAAGGCTTTCAAAATCGCGCTTGTACCCAGCCCAGACCGGAGCATGGACACATGCACCGTCTGCCAGATGCGGCGCGGCTATGATTATGTGGTCATGCACCGCTGACCCAACCATACCACCATACCTTGAACGAAGCTCGTTGCGGAACATCCGGCAGCGGGCTTTGCACATAACAACATGGAGGTACAATTTTGCAGCAAACTGGGAAATTCCAACGCGGAGACATCTTCTTCACCCATTTCGGGGCGAGCACCGGCTCGGAACAGCACGGTGACCGCCCGGCGGTCATTCTTCAGAATGACGTGGGCAATTATCACTCTCCGACCCTGATCGTTGCGACCATGACAAGCAAGGCGGAAAAGAAAGTAAACCAGCCGACCCACTGCCTGTTGGAAAACGCAGGGTTGAATATGCCGTCCGTTGTGCAGGCAGAGCAGATCTTCACCATCGACAAAAGCCGGGCACTGAAGTATCTGGGGCATCTGACCCCAGAGGAGATGCGCCGGGTGGATGATGCGGTTCGCATCAGCCTTGCGCTGAACCCTATGGGCAGCATCCAGCAGATAGAGCCTATCCGGCGCTCTACGGCGGTTTATGCGCCGCCTGAGGTGGTGGATGGCAAACCGCCTGTCTACCCCTATACGCCCATCCGGTCGTCCTTTGAGAACGCCGGAAGCATCGAGGAAATGATGCTGTACACCGAACTGCAATCCGCGGTTCATGCCATGATCCAGCGGCTCGAATATAGCTTCACCTTCAATCCCAGCCTGCTCACCAGCCCGAAGCGGAAGCAGCAGGTGACTGAGATCTTAGAGGAAGCCGAGAAGTACATTTGGAGAATCAAGGAGGAAATGCGATGCGCCTGAACGACAACAATACTTTCATTGGTATCAACCCGCCGTACCAGCTTTCGGTCATCCACAGCAGCAAGCTGATCTATCCCCGCGAGATCTACCAGCGGGGCGTAGAGCGCAAGAGGGTGGAGCTGATTGCAAGGGACTTCAACGAGTACATCGTTAACGAGCCGAAGGTCAGCTTCCGCAACGGCAGGTACTATGTAATGGATGGGCAGCACACCATCGAGGGCTGCATCCTCCTCAACGGCGGCGAGGACCGCCCGATCCTCTGCAAGGTCTACACCGGTCTGACGATGGAGCAGGAAGCCCTGCTCTTTGCCGAGCAGAACGGTCACGCCGCACCCCTGTCGGCGGGCATCAAGCTGCGCGCCAAGGTGGTGGGCGGCGATGCGCCTTCCAAGGCGTTTGTCGCAGCCACTAACCGGGCGGGGCTTTCCCTCAACTACGACAGTATGCAGCTGAGCGACTACCGCATCGGCTGCGTGGGCACGGCGCTGAAGCTGTACGACCAGCTGGGCGAAGAGATCTACTGCGAAGCTCTGCGGCACATCGTGGAAGCGTGGGAGGGCAAACCGGATTCCTTCCGGGCGGCTGTCCTGCGGGGCGTGATGTACTTTGTGCAGCTGTATCATGGGCAGTACAGCGAGGAGCGGCTTGTCCGTGCGCTGAGCGGCGTCCATCCCATGGAGCTCTACCGTGTCAGCCGGGATAACCCCGCAAAGCTCCCGGGCTGGCGGCGGTACGTTTACCCCATCTACACCACCTACAACGCAAGTGCAGGAAGGATGCACTGCCGATGAAGTTCTAAACTCAAATATCTCCTTTGGCAAGGGCGATGGTACCCGGAAAAGGCCATCGCTCTTTACATATAGTATTTTCTTTCAAATAATTGACATATTGAACTAGAAAGGAGAGGACCGGAATGAGCGAGATCGCAGCCTGCACTTTGATTCAGGAAGAGCCCGACCGCAAGACAGAGCGGTACATGATGATGTTCAAGGATTACCCGGATGTGGTGACGGTGGAGCATCTTCAGGAAATGCTTGGCATCTGCCGGAAGAATGCGTATCTGTTGGTCAAGCAGAATAAGATCCACTCGGCGCGTGTAGGACGCAGCTATAAGATACCAAAACTCTGCGTGGTAGAGTACCTGCTCGATCAGGATCGGCAACTTGGAGGGATGCACCTTTCAAACTCCCTTGTGCCATCCTTGCAAAACACTCCAGAATCTTCTAAACTTATGATGCCTAAGCAAAGGACGTTTGGCTGCGAACAGAAAGGAGCATAACTATGACAAATGTGGCCGGACATTTAAGAGAACAAAACGGTATGTATCAGATGATTCTGAGCTGGAAAGACACAGATGGAAAGCGCAGAACCAAATCCATCAGCACAGGACTTCCGGTTAAAGGAAACAAAAAAAGAGCTGAATCTCTGTTGCGTAAAACACAAAAAGAGTTTAACCCTGAAACGATGCAGCAGGTTTCCGACCTGCCGGTATCGGAATATCTGAACCGCTGGCTTCGGGAAAGTGTGATGAACCTTCCGCCCGAAACCTATGGCAGATATGCTTATGATCTGGGAAGAGTAGTTGTCCCATACTTTGAAAAGAAGCGGCTGTCTTTGAAAGCACTCTCTCCGCGCGATCTGGAAACGTTCTTCCGCTATGAGCGTCAGCAGGAGGAGGCCAGTGTACAGCAGCTTCTTGATTGGCACAAGGAGTTGACCGATGCCCTACAATATGCCGTTGACAATAATTGGCTGAAGGTCAGCCCCATCAAAGAAGTTGACCCCTGCCTTGATAACTCCCCGGTACTTTTCACCGACTTCATCACGGACTGGTTGAAAATGATGAAGTCACGAGTGGAAATCACAACCTATACCAGCTATGAAAGAGCAATCGTTCACAAGATCGTCCCATATTTTGAACCGCTCCACTATACATTGCAGGATATGGAACAGCATCCCAAATACATCCAAGACTTCTACCAGCATGAGTTGGATCGTGGCCTTACGGCAAACACCGTCATTCACTATCACGCCAACATCCGCAAATGCTTGCAGTACGCTTTTCAAATCGGCATGATCCGTTCCAACCCGGCAGATCGCGTTGAACGTCCTCGTAAGGAAAAGTTCAAGTCGGAGATTTACAGCGGTGAAGAACTGGAGCAGCTTTTCAAAGCGATTCAAGGTGACCCTTCGGAGTTTGGCGTTATCATGGCTGCATTCTACGGCCTGCGGCGCAGTGAAGTTGTTGGCTTGAAATGGGATGCCATTGACTTTGAAAACAAGAAAATCAGCATTCAGCATACGGTTGTGACCGCAAAGGTCAACGGAACGCTAACAGAAATCGCACGAGATAAGACAAAAACAAAGTCGAGCTGCCGGACACTTCCCCTAATCCCTGCCTGTGAGCAGATGCTCAATAAAATGAAAAAGGAGCAGGAGCAGAATCGGAAGGTCTGCGGCAAAAGCTATTGCACCGATTATCTTGACTATATCTATGTAGACCCGATGGGAAAACGGATTCGGCCCGATTTCCTGAGCCAACATTTCCCGGATTTTCTGGTCGCACACCAGATGAAGCGTATCCGCTTTCACGATCTGCGCCACCCGTATGTCAAGCCCACGACAAAAAATTTATAACTTTTTTGCAGTTTTTCGGGCAGCTTCATAGCTGCCCATAGCTGTTTCAAATGGGTGTTCACGGTTATACTTCCTTTTCGGATTCCTTAGTTTCTAAGAAATCCTGTGTTGCATATTCAATCTCAATCCGATCTCCTGGAAAGACGTAAACTTTATTGATAAGCCGGTCAATCAGAGCTTTTGTCAGCATGTTGGCGTTTCCGACTTTCTGCACAATTTCCTGTTGTTTCAGCTTAATCTCATAATCACTTTTTATCTGCTTTGTCTGTGCAGTGATGACAGCATGAACATTTTTGGCTTGTACCAGTTCCGTGTCATAAACCGCTTTTCGTGTCCGATAGGTTTCCAAATCAATCTCTCCGAGTGCATACTGCTCATAAAGATACCGCTTGCTATCTTGAATAGAACGGAGTTTTTCTTCATGTTCGGTCTGCTGGACTGTCTGCAAATCCAATTTATCCTTATTGCTATCAATTCCCAATGCCGGACACATTTGAGCCCGAATTGTTTCAAATACAACCTGCTCCAGATCTGCCATCTTTATGCGCACACCATGACAAGGAAGCGTTTCAGCCACCTCGGAATGACGGCAATAAAACCACGCACCATTCGTAGAGACATTGCATGATCGCAGCATCCGCAGAATACCTTACCACGGAGCAGATAATCACGCGGCTTTTTATTTGACAGAGAGAAACGCTTAATTGAAGCATTGGCTCTCTCAAATAGATCCACACTTACAATAGCCGGATGATGGTTCGGGATTTTGAACCACTCACTTTCATCCTTTAACTGTGTATGTCGGCTGCCAATCTCTTTTACCTTTCTCTTGCCAATTACATAGGTACCGATATATCTTTGATCTTCTAAAATACGCAGAACCGTTGATGTACTCCAAACGCCGTTTGTTCGGGAAACATTGTAATAGGCCTTGCCTTTAAGTTTGCGATATTCCCCAGGGGTGGGGATATTCATGGCATACAATTTTCTTGTGATCTCGGCTGCGGTGTTGCCTTCAGACGCCCATTGAAATATCATCTGCACATTCGGGGCAACATCCTCGTCCGGTTCCATACGTCCGTCTGCACTCTTGCGATAGCCGTAAGGACAGATGACACTCTGATATTCCCCACGACGCATCTTTGCGTATTTTGCACTTTTGGTTTTCATGGACATATCCCGGCTATACCACTCGCTGATAAGATACTTGAAAGCAATATCAATCCCTCCGGTATCACCTTTGAAATTAGCTGTGTCAAAATCATCACTGACGGAAATAAAACGGGTGTGATAAAGAGGAAATACCCGCTCAATAAAATAGCCGGTTTCAATGCTGTTACGTCCAAATCGGGAAAGGTCTTTTACAATAATACAGTTGATTTTTCCGGCCTGAACCATTGTTAAAAGTTCCTGCACCGCCGGACGCTCAAAGTTTGTCCCCGTATGACCGTTGTCAATAAATTCCAAAATCTCGCTGTCATCCCATTCCGGCAGAGACATAGCTTTTTCACGAAGAATCAGTTTTTGATTTGGTATGCTCAAACTTTCAGTTTTGAAATCTTCCACAGAAAGACGGATATAAAGGGCAATCACATAGTTGCGCACGGTTCCACCGCCTTTCCCTGAAATTCATTTTTGAAACGGAAGGTCACATGAATATTCCGCTCGTGGTCTATCTCAATTCGTTCAATGAGCCGTTCGATCAGTTCTACAGTCAGTACGTGATCCTGTGCCAGTGTTTTTGCATCCTTTTCCATTGCACGGTATCTGGCAAGCTGGTTGTCCAGAGAGTCCATAGATTTTTCAAATACTTCAATCTCACCAGACAGAGCATTGATAGCATGTTCATAATCCGCTTTCAATTCAAAGTATTCGTCATTTGTCAAAATACCCTGCACAAAATTTTCATATAGGCCACGGATCAGCCGGCGTGTTTTTTCAATTTCCTGCCGTTTGGCCGACATCTGAATTTTCAGCTTATCTTTTTCCTGTTTTTGTCTTGTCTCCAACTGAAAGAGTGGCAGCGACATTCCCAGCGCAACTGTCAGCTCTTTTTCAAGAATAGCCGTAACAGTAGAAATCAGTTCTTTCTCTTGTATCATCGCACCTTTGCAGCTATCTTTTTCTACCCGGCTGTTTGTAAGGCAGTGGAACCAGTAAGTGTCGGGTCCTTTCCGGCGCTCGGCGCGTTGCCTGTGAAGGCTTCTGCCACAATCAGCACAGAACACTTTACCTTTGAAAATGTTTGGTGTGTAGGGACGTTTTGGAGTTGCTTTGCTTTCTTCACAGATCTGTTTTCTGTATTCCTGAACTGCATTAAACAACTCATGGCTGATGATCGGTTCATGGGTGCATTTTGCAATAATCAGATTATCTTCTCCAGCCTTGACCTGCTGATGATCTACAATCTTTGTTTTTCCTTGCACCAGATCGCCTGTATAAACTTCGCTTTCTAAGATTTTCATCACTGTGCGGGTCTGCCATTTGCCACTTCCGATCAGTCCCGGACTGGTAATCTCGCCAGTGGTCTTTTTATAATGGCTCGGTGCCGGAATTCCCATCTCATTTAGATTGCGGACAATCCGGTTCAGTGCCACATGCTCATGTGCCCATTCAAAAATCTGTTTTACCACAGGGGCAGTATTTTCATCAATCAGAAGTTTATGGCAATTATCCGGGTCTTTCCTGTAACCGTAAGGCGCCCGTGCACCAATATAGTCGCCATCTTTCATAGCCTGCCGCGCCTGTGCTTTGATTTTTCGTCCAATGTCCAGAGCATAGGCTTCATTGATCATATTTTTCAAAGGCAGCATGATACCACCATGAAGATTTCCGGAATCCGCTGTGTCAAACTGATCCGTAACAGCAATGAAGCGAACATTATGAGCATGGAAATACTGTTCGATATAATAACCTGTGTCAATAGAATTTCGCCCTAATCGGGAAAGATCCTTAACAATCACACAGTTAATGTGGCCTGCTTCAATATCAGATAGCATTTGCTGAAATCCAGGGCGGTGAAAATTTGTCCCTGTCGCTCCGTTGTCGATATAAGTATCATACACAACGAAGTCCGGTTTATCCGAAAGAAAGTCATTCAGTACCAGTTTTTGGTTTTCTACTGAGCAACCCCGCTTTTTGTTATCCTCCACAGAAAGACGGATATACAGAGCCACATGTACATACAAAGATGGTGCCGGCATAGGAGCTGCCGTCTGTTTTCTGCTTTTTCTTGCCATTTAGCTCACCATCCTTTCTTCATTTTTTGTAGCAATCTGTTCAGCCAAAGAGATTGCTTTCTGATATTCATCCTGGTAATTAAATTCAATATGCAGTTCATCTTTACCCATTACCCGTATGCTTCGGATAAGCTGCATGACTGCCCGGCGGTCAATATCCTCCATAGTAGAAAATTTCATAAAATGGTTGATCCAACGGTTTCGTTCGCTTCGGTTTTCCAATACATCTGTAAGTTTATCGTTCCATTCAGCGATTGCCTTTTGGAACAGTTCAATATCTGCATTGTATTTTCGCTTATAAGAGAGAAATTCTTCCTTTGTCAGAATTCCACTCACCAGATTTTCATAGAGTTTTGCCTTAAAGCCCTCGGTCTGTGCCACACGCTTTTCATTTACTCTGATCTGTGCGGCATATTCCTGCGCCAATTCCCGGTTGATCCGTTCCTGACTGATACTGGACAGCAGGGCATCCAGAGAAGCAACATTTTCAATATGTCCTTTCAAACTGTCCTGCACACATTCAATCAGATCCGACTCTTTCAGCATGACCGACGATGTGCAGCCATTCTTTTTGCCGGTCGGGCAGTAATAATAGTGATACTCTTTGTCTTTATAGCGGTTCGTCTTGCGGGTCATACGGCAGCCACAGCATCCGCAGATCAAAATACCGGAAAACAGGTAAACCTTATCCGATTTGGGAGAAGTCCTTGTGTCAATCCTGCGGAGCCGTTGCACCAGATCAAAATCGTGCTTTTGTATGATCGCTTCATGGGTTCCCTCCACACGAATCCATTCCGAAGAAGGTTTGTCCTCACGCTCTTTTAATTTGAAATGGGGCGTTGTCTGTTTGCCCTGGACCAGTGTTCCGGTGTAAGTTTCATCCTGCAAAATGCGGATGATTGTAGTTGCAGACCATTTGCAATCCTTTCGGTCTGTATAGCCACCTTTTGCATGAGGCATTCCGTGATTGCGCTTATACGCTAAAGGCGAAAGAATTCCTAATCGGTTCAGTTCATCCGCTATATGGGAAGCGCTGAATCCCTCCAGCCGTTTTCTGAAAATATCCCTCACAACATTAGCAGCATATTCGTCTACTTCCAAGCTCTTGTGTTTATCGCCGACTTTCACATAACCATAAATGGTAAAAGCACCTACAAAATCCCCGCTGCGCCGTTTTACTTCCAGGGCGCTCCGTGTCTTAACGGAAATATCCCGACAGTAAGCCTCATTCATAATGTTTTTGACAGAAACCGTGAGATCATCGGCAGCGTCATTTTCCGTGTCCACATTATCGTTAATTGCGATAAAACGCACTCCATAGGCTGGAAATACCCTGCGCATATAACGGCCTGTTTCTATGTACTCACGACCTAAGCGGGAGAGGTCTTTGACAATCACGCAGTTAGCTTCGCCTTGTTCGATCATCCGCATCATTTCCTGAAATGCCGGGCGATCAAACAAAACACCACTATAACCATCGTCAATTTTTTCTGCCACAACCTCAATTTCCGGGTGTCGGGCTATGTAGTCATCGATCAGGCGCCGCTGGTTAGCAACGCTGTCACTTTCTACTGTTTTATCATCCGTATAAGAAAGACGGATGTACTTAATCGCTTTGTAAACCTGCATAAAAAAACACTCCTTTCGTTGCACAGAAAAATCCCCGCAATTCAAGAAGTGTGGTTATGCCATATTCAATTCCTTTTCCGATTCTTATTCTACCATGCTTTTACGGAAAAGTCAGCCCCTTTCTTAAAATTGCACCTATCGCAAAATACCCTTGATACATTCTTCCAGGGTAGCACCTTCAGCAGAAAAGCTGGCCTGTACAGTAAAACGCCCACACTTAAAATGGTATGGATTTTTGATTTGCTGAACGAATTCTGCAATCCGTTCATCACGGGAAAGTTCTTTGTTGACAGAGACATCCCGAATGTCTACCAGTGTACCCACTTCACTGACAATGGTATTCAATTCCATAGTATCAACTCCCTTCTGAAAACTGTGTTATCAAAACCACATGAATAGGTCGGATCTATGGTTATTACACACATAAATCCGGCCCATTATATCTGATTTCGATTTTACTGCCGTATTTGCCACGCACCCCGGCAAGTCCTTCTGTTATAAGGACGGGGCTGTTACAGGCTGCGGATAGCGTCACCGCATCATAGTCCCGCATACGCCGCCGCTTTGCCAGAGCAAGCAAACGCCGCAGGAACTCTCCCCAAGTCTTTAGGAAGCTGTGAAGAAGTACCATTATGATCTGCGTCGTTATCGCGTCCGGCCTGCCACAGCCGGTTTCGTAGGTTGCGTTTATCGCTCGGACAGCCTGGATCCATCACCTCCTTAGGCCGCCTGTCACCGCGCCGCCCCATCTGCCGCTCGGAACACAGAATGAAGTACCTGTAACAGCGTATATTCGGTTGTCAAGGAACAAGCAAGGGGCATGGCAGACAAATTGATATTGCAGTTGGGGTGGGAGGATGTATATGCTTCCTTACCACACCCGTCCAGCTTGTCCCGCCGAATATGTCCCTCTACTATTCAGTACATTTTTAGGGGCAAAGTTGCCGTCTGTTATAAAATTTCTTTGAAATATTTTTCCAGACTACGCAATCCGGCTTCGATAGAACGGGTGATCCGGCTTTTGTGTGTTCCTTCCGCTTTGGCAATATCTGCTTTGCTCATGCCAAGAAAAAAGTGTGCATAGATTCGTTGGCGCTGCTTTACCGGAAGTTTGGAAAGACCTTTATAAATCAACTCCGTCATTTGGCGCTGTTCCCAAATTTCTGCCGGGTTAAGAGGCTTTTGCAATATCTCACGCTCAATACCTTCGTCTCGATCCAGAGAGTAAAATGCTTTATAGCGGTATGTACGAATCCGATAGGCTTCTTCCAACAACATATATTCCCGAAGCAACAAAGCAACTTCATCCGGCACCTCAACGATCATGTCCTGTGTATAATACGGGTAATAATCCCGAAGATTGATTTTCTTCATAGTAATTTCCTCCAATTTCGATGTTTGAGTTGATGGCAAAAATCGAAATCAGAGGGTGGGCTGCGGCAGCGATAAGGTCTAAGTCTCTTTCTGATTAAAAAAAGGGTACAAAAAAGCGCGCCCGTACAAAGAACAGGCGCGCCAAAGCAGCAGTATGAAATTTTTCCGGGAGGTTGACAGCGAAAATGCTCAAACTTTGTCGAAACCAAAAACGCCGCAATCCATACGAGCTGGACTACGACGTATAGGTGACTGAATGTAAAGCAGTTTATCTGCAGATCTGTGTTGCATAGACGCATAGGCATTTCCTCCCATCAAGGAGGAACCTGAATCGGCTGCTTGATACCTCCTTGGGAGAAAATTATATCGGTTATGTTTCCTTTATCAGTCCGCAGATATTCGCTTTTTACTCTTTATATTCGCAATTTTCTACATATTCCGCTCTTAGAATATATGCTGCAAAAAGCAAGCCCACAAGGGGAAACAACACCTTGTGGGCTCATGTTATAGATGTTCAAATTTATAGCCGATCCCGGCGACACTCTCAATATAGTTTGGAAGATCCGGTTCAAAGCGCAACTTCTTACGCAGCTTACTTATATGATTATGAATCGCTTTTCTCGAATAGAAATCACAATCCTCTTTCCAAACCAAATCGGTAATCAGTTCGTAAGTAAAAACACGTTTGGGATTGGCAATGAGCAATGCCAGTATATCAAACTCCTTACTTGTCAGGTTGATCATCCGTTCCCTAACCCTGACAGTGCGGTGTTCCAGGCATAGATAAAGCTCGCCTTCCTGTATTTCTGTTAGAGGATTTTTCTTTGCTGCGAAGGAAGTGTGACAGGAATTGAATACCGTTCCATGACAGGCTCCTTGTTCCAAAATATATTGCATTAGAGCATTCTTTTGTTCCTCGTTAAGAAGCAGAAATAACTTTTCTCCAATCTGCTTGCCGGATTCTTCTATATCAAAAACAGCTAATGTCCCATCACATCATCACCTCCGTATTTTAATAAATTTATTGATTAGAGTTCAATTCTTGCTTTCGATGGCTTATCTTCCCAATAGGTAACTTTAATCGTTGTTCCCTTGTCAGGAACGTTGTTTCCTGCACCAATCCATTTTCGGCAGATGTAATCTTTACCGTCTATCGTATATTTGACCTTGATAATATGCGGAAAGGCTGCGCCATCCATCGCATGAACGCGGGCAGGTTTACGATTCACTTTTAACCACCATTGTTTTATAACTGAAATTACAGTTCCCATTGTTTCTTTTTCCATAAGTTATACCTCCAATGATATTTTTGATTGATGATACCTATTTTCTATTCAGCCTTTTCTTTGTTTGTAGTAAAAGCGGAACGCTGCTGCGCCGGTGGCCGCCAACTGTACCAGAATCAGCACAGCAAACAGACCGAAGCTCTCATAGTAGAACAGTTCATCCCAAAAATATAGTCTGTTCAAATGATGCCATTTATTGTATTCTAAATTTGTAGGTAAGCTGAACGGGTAACTTACCAAGGGATAGCGGCAACAGATGTCTATCTAACCATACTACCATTGAGATCGAAAAGTATGAATTGAAGAGTACAATAATAGGGTTGATTGAGGATCAACTTTTATTTTTTGTACCTTCATGTTAGAAGCCGTTGTGGACTATTACCTAAAAATAATAGATATAACACAAAGAGAATTATTCAATCTGTCCAAGCATAACAGGAAGGAAAAGATTGAAATTCCATAGGTAGTGGCTTCGTTGACGCGACTAAGTTCAATACGGAAAAATCGGTCTGCAGGTGTGTCAAACAGAAGACACTATTTTTTATATCTGAGACCGATTGTTTCCGATACAATTTATGGAACATTCAGCACATCATGGACAAACCAAGTCTGAGCCGTGACCATAATGGCAAATGTGCAAATAGCAAAGAGAAGTACTTCAGCCACAGCATTGACACGGCTGGATTGAAGTTGCTTTTTCAGATTGGCAGGCAAGATTCTTGACAGCAGACAATAAACTAAAAATCCAATACAGGCTCCAGCGGTATTTGTCATCAAGTCATTGATGTCGGAAGAACCCCAGCCAAACATCTGGACAATTTCAACAGCCAAAGAAAACAGAAAGCCAGTCAATGCAACCGTCTTCATGTGATGATATTTCTTGTACAGCAGCGGCAGGAAAAATCCCAACGGGACAAACAGAATAATATTCAGAATGGTATCAATTGGCCCAGTTATCATACCGATAAATGGAGTCCAAGAAATGTTCGGGCGAAAGGTCATTGTGCTTGTAAAGCCGATGCCTGTGACGGTCAAAAGTCCGAATAAATAATAACCAAAAACAAACACTGCAGCGGTATGGAGAAAACTTTGTGTTCTCCCCAATTTTTTGAGCCACAAGAAATACAGTACGAAGACTGGAACCATAAACACATACCCACTAATTGAGCGGATGAGAATATCAGAAATTGGTATCATTATTATCTCCTTGTCAAATTCAAATTTATTGCCCATTCCAGCATTGAGCATTTTCTCATAAAGCAAACAGAATACTGTCATTAGTAACGACGGTATTCCCATAATGCTAATCGTAAGTCTAATTGTTCAATGTCGATTAGACATTCACTTTTACATTTTGGACAAAAGAGAGGAAAATTTTTAAGTACGGTATCTTCCCGAATTTTGTCGCGTGTTTTATTCCCGCAGACTGGGCAGCGGATGAACTCTGTTTTCTCCATATTGTTCACTCCGAATTGCGATCATTCTTTTTCTTATCCCGATATTTCCGTATGAGTTTATTACGGATAGGAACGCCAACACCAATCAAAAGCACAACTGCCAAAATTGTGAAATCCATACAATCACCTCACATTTCCTTATTCTTCATAACCCGAATGGACAAGAAGATTGAAACCGCATACATCACGACAATAGCAAAAACCGCAAGGAAAACGAGAAGTATCGGAGAAGATTCAACGACTGAAATAATTGAGTTCCCGATAGCTGGCATTTTAGAGAGAAGAAGTAAAGTCACCAAAAAACCGGCAACTGGAATATACATAAATACCCGTCCTTTGATTGAGCCGTACTTGTAATATCCCGGAATCTGGAACACGGTATAGAGTGCAAATAAGAATACTCCTGCAATAGCGGCAGTTACAATATCAAATACGCCAACTGTTTCACCCAGCACTTTCAAGACAAGCGGCTGTGCAATCAAAAGAAAATAAATCAAGGAAAGAAGCCCCATTAGACAAGGACAAAACCATACGCGTCCGATCACAAGCTC
>ENA-OUNI01000145-OUNI01000145.1-human-gut-metagenome-genome-assembly--contig:-NODE-145-length-29765-cov-3.081416_pt1 | contig 29765 bp, 33 predicted proteins | sample MGYA00242499_ERZ504580 | MGnify/ENA primary metagenome ERZ504580 (study PRJEB26092, sample SAMD00036315) | human gut metagenome | host: Homo sapiens | study: EMG produced TPA metagenomics assembly of... | reverse complement strand
AGTGGACCGACCAATGGTGTACCAGTCATGGCGCCAGCCGTGCAGCTGGGTAGCTACGTCGGGGACGGATAAACGCTGAAAGCATCTAAGCGTGAAACCAGCCTAGAGATGAGGTTTCTCATTGTTTTAACAAGTAAGGTCCCACAAAGACGATGTGGTTGATAGGCCGGGAGTGGAAGTACAGCGATGTACGGAGCGGACCGGTACTAATAGACCGAGGACTTGACTACAAATATTCCTACCGATTGGTAGGGGGCGCCACGTGGGCGACCCGTTAAGAAGAAAACATTTTTATGCAGTTGTCAGGATACGAAAATCCTGAACCGAATAATTCAGTGGCGATAGCTGCGGGGATCCACCTGTTCCCATGCCGAACACAGCAGTTAAGCCCGCAAACGCCGAAAGTACTTGGGGGGAGGCCCCCTGGGAGGATAGGAAGCCGCTGATTAAGAAAAAGCACTAGCAAATGCTAGTGCTTTTTTGTTGTTCGTTGTTAGTGGCTCGTGGTTCGTTTTTGCGGCCTTATGGCCGCATCGTAGGGGCCGATATTTAACCTCTCAGACCGCCTTTGGCGGTCAGCTCCCCTATAAAGGGAGCCTTGGGCGGCCCGCTGTGATATTTGACCACAGCCTATTCAGAATGATGGCTCGTAGGACTGCGGCAGCTAACGGCTGACCGCTAGCAGCTGGTAGGGGCGCCCACGTGGGGCGCCCGTTCGGAATAATGACATATCCATCATACATGATAGACGATGCAGGAAAACACGCACATATATCAGTATACGTTATGCTCATATAGTCATAGCGGGCTTGCCACGTGCAAGCCCCTACGGTGCAGTCTGCAGGACTGTGGTTGCTAACTGCGGCCTGCGAATGGCGTTTTCTCCGAACAGAATTTTACGGGATTCCCACAACGGGACGCCTAGCCACAGCTGTCCGTTTTGGCAGCCGTCCTGCGCTTCCTGCTGGTCGGCACCTGACGGGCCAAAAAGGCTTACAGGACGTCCCCTACGATATCGCATACAGGCGATGAAATGAATGTCGGTTGCCACAATTCTGCAATACGCAAAAAACACGGCCATCGGCTTGTGCGTAGGGGCCGACCCGGCTAGGGCGGCCCGCCGCGAATAAATGGCGATATACATAACAGGTCCATGAGGCATGGTTCGTAGGACTGCGGCTGCTAACTGCTGACCGCTAGCTGCTAGTAGGGGCGCCCACGTGGGCGCCCGTTCGGAATAATGGCATATCCATCATACATGACAGGCGATGCAGGAAAACACGCACATATATCAGCATACGTTATGCTCACATAGTCACAGCGGGCTTGCCACGTGCAAGCTCCTACGAAAGCGGTCCGGTGGACCGCCCGCTAACGGCTAACCCATCACTCTTCCTGCGTGCGTTGGAAGATGGCGGTGACTGTCGTTCCTTTATGGAGGGTGCTGTCTAATTCCAGTTCGGCATTATTGGCCTTGGCGATGTATTTGGCGATGGACAGGCCCAGGCCGGATCCGCCTGTGTCTTTGGTGCGGGACGAATCGACGCGGTAGAAGCGTTCAAAAACGCGTTCCAGGTCTTCTTTGGGGATGCCGATGCCTGTATCGCTGATGACATAGCGGACGGTCTTTTCGTCGGCCTGGCAGGTCAGGGTGACCTGTCCGCCGGCAGGCGTATATTTCAGGGCATTGTCGACGAAGATGCGCAGCATCTGTTTGACGCTGCCCGGTTCGGCCGTAATCAGGGCTTCGTCATTTTGACGCAGGATGATCTGGTGTTCTTTGTCGATGAGGCTGACTTCGCTGTATACTTCCAGCAGGAGGTTGGCCGTATTGATTTTCGTAAAGTGTTTCAACAGCGTTCCATTATTGGAACGGGCAAAGAAGAGCAGGCGTTCGATGAGCTGCTTCATATAGTCCGTTTCTGATTTGATGGCCGTCAGGCTTTCGTTGAGGACGGCCGGGTCGTCTTTGCCCCAGCGGCATAAGAGGTCGGCGTAGCCGGCAATGACGGTAATCGGCGTCCGCAATTCGTGGGACGCGTCGCTGATGAACTGCTGCTGTTGTTTATAACCGTATTCGATGCGGTCCAGGGCCTGGTTGATGCTGACGGCCAGGTCGTGGAGTTCGTTCTTGTTGTCAGACAGGGCGATACGGTTGTCCAGGCGGTTGACTTCAATGGTCTTGACCGTGTCATTGATGACCTGCAAGGGGGCCAGGGAGCGCTTCATGAGGTACATACCCGTGAAGATGGTCAAGATCAGGCTGATGAGGACCGAAGCCAGGAGCTGTTTCGATAAGAGCGACACGAAGCCCGTTTCTTTATCGGGGCGCTGAGAAAAGCGCAGGTAGTAGTTCTTTCCCTGTTTGTCCGTCCAGAGCTGATAATAGGAGAATTCAGACGATTCGTTGCCTTGGACGCTGGTGGGCAGCGGCTTTTTCTGCGGATTGCTTATGGCGTCGTCGATGTAGCGGTCGCTCAGTTTGCGGACGGCATGGGTCGGGCCGTTGTCGACGATGAGATGGCCTGCGCCGTCATAAATTTGTAAGTTCATCGATGGTGGTACGTTGGCCCGGACAAATATCGTCGTATCGACTTTCCGTAATCGTCCAGGTATTGGATGGCCGCCGCAGCGCGGGACTTCAATTCATCGCGCAGGGAGTCGTTCATGATGTAGTGGACGCTGGTAATGGTTACGACCGATACGGTTAGGAGGATGAAAAAGACGATAGACGAATAGAGCAGGACCATTTTAGCGAAAATGGGCAGGGGAGCGATGAGCAGGTGCTGTGTCAGCCAATGATTAATCTTCTGCCACATAACCGACTCCACGGACTGTACGGATGTAGTTGCGCCCGTTCGGGCCCAGTTTGCTGCGCAGGTAACGGATATAGACGTCGACGATATTCGTGTCGCCGATGTAATCATAGCCCCATACCTCTTCGACGATGCGCGACCGCGAGAGGACGATGTTCTTGTTCCGGACTAAATAGGCGAGGAGCTCGAATTCTTTCTTCGTCAATTTTAATTTTTTCGTTCCCTTCATGACTTCGTGACGGTCGAGGAATAAAGTGATGTCATTCAGCTGGAGAAAATTTCCCCGGTCGGCCAGCTGATGGCGTTCTCGCAGGAGGACACGGATGCGGGCAAAGAGTTCTTTGCTGTTGAAGGGTTTGGTCAGATAGTCGTTTGCGCCGATGTCCAGGCTGACGACTTTCGTTTCGATATCGTCTTTGGCTGAGAGCATCATGATCGGGACGTTCGATAGTTCCCGCGTCCGCTTACAGATGGTCAGGCCGTCGACGTCAGGCAGCATGATGTCCAGCAGGATGAGGTCGAAGTGTTCCTGGCCGATGCGGTCCAGGGCAGCGGCGCCGTTGTATTCGATGCCACATTCATAGCCTTCATGTTCCAACTCCATTTGCAGGAAGCGGGCGATTTGTTTTTCGTCTTCGACGATTAAGATATGTGTCTTTTCGGTCATATAACAACCTCCCCAAAAAAGAATTTGCACACTCTAAGCCATATACATACTATTATAACGTATAAATTCCCTTTTTTGTACTACTCATTCGGACATTGTTACAAAAATATCACGAAAATTTAATCTATTTTTAATCTTTAGGGATTTACTTTTCGCCAGAACCTGTTATTATAGTGTATGTAGAACAGATCATCTACGAGACGTTGGAGAAGTAAGTTGTTCATATACCCCTCGAACACCCCTATCTTATTTTCTTCAACTGCTGAGATATTGTCTTCCCCCGATGATATCTTGCAAAAAGAGAAAGCCGGCTCCCCTCGCCGGCTTTTTTCTATTTCTGCGGAAAATGATTTTGGCGAAATTTTGAGAAAATTTTTTGGACAATCGCAAAAACCTAGGAAATACCTATATCTTTACCCATTCGGTATTCATTGACAAGTCTGTCTATTCGTGTAATAATGAGGAAGACGAAGGGGAGATTCCCCCGAAGGCTTGATGTTTGGAGGTGAAAACCATGCATGTTATTTCCGACGAATGCGTAAAATGCGGCGCTTGCGCTAGCACTTGCCCGACCGGTGCCATCGAAGAAGGCGAAACGAAATACGTTGTAACTGATTCCTGCATCGACTGCGGTGCTTGCGAATCCGCTTGTCCTACAGGCGCTATTGCAGCTGAATAATTGCTTCGGCAAAAGGCTGTCGCAGAAGGCTTTGGCCATCATGCGGCGGCCTTTTTTTATTGAATTTTCCCTGCTTCTGTGATAGGATAAAAGCACTGTAAGATGCATAATAGGAGGAGTTTGCTTTGTATGTATTAGGCATTGCCCTGGCCGTGACCGTTGTCGATCAGCTTACGAAATACGCTATCCATCAGGCCATGGTCCTTCATGAATCCATTCCGGTCATTCCGGGATTTTTTCATATTACTTATATTTTGAATCGCGGTGCTGCTTTTGGGATTTTAGAAAATCAGCAGTGGCTCTTTTTAGTCATGGCCTTGGCCTTATTCCTGCTGTATGGTCTATTCCGCAAGAAATTGCCGGCGACGCCCTGGGTCTATGGCGGGGCGGGGCTGCTTTTGGGCGGTGCCCTGGGCAATGCCCTGGATCGGACGCTCCGCGGGGCGGTAACAGATTTCTTCGATTTTCGCATCTGGCCCGTATTCAACGTTGCCGATATCGGTATCGTCGTCGGCGTCGCACTTTTGTTATGGTATAGTTGGACCCATATTTCGGATAAATGAGGATGAAGACATGGAAGAAAAGAAATTAATAGTCACAGAACAGGAACAGGGAAAGCGGCTGGACGTCTATTTGACGACGGCCCTGGATATTTCGCGCAGTTATGCCCAGCAGCTCATTCAGCGCAAGGAAGTCACCGTCAACGGTAAGGAAGCCAAGGCCAACCGCCGCCTCAACGAAGGCGATCAGGTACAGGCTGTCATCGAACTCCAGGAAGAATATAAGGTGGTCCCACAGGACATCCTCTTGGATATCGTCTATGAAGATAAGGACATCATCGTCGTCAATAAGGCCCGCGGCATGGTCGTCCACCCGGCTGCAGGCAATCCCGACGGGACCCTGGTCAATGCTCTGCTCTATCACTGCCAGGGCGAGTTGTCGGGCATCAACGGCGTCATCCGCCCGGGTATCGTCCATCGCCTGGACAAGGATACGTCAGGCGTCATGGTTGCCGCCAAGACCGATGAAGCTCATAAGGGGCTGGCCGAACAGATTAAAGAACATTCGGCGCACCGGACGTACTGGGCCCTGGTCCACGGCAATATTTCGGAAGAACGGGGCGTCGTCGATGCCCCTATCGGCCGCCATCCCAAAGACCGGGTCAAGATGGCCGTCACCTTTAAGGGTGGCCGCGAAGCTGTGACCCATTTCAAAGTATTGAAGCGCTATGGCTATTACACCTGGGTCGAATGTAAGTTGGAAACGGGCCGGACTCATCAGATCCGCGTCCACATGGCTTATATCCATCATCCCGTCGTCAACGACCCTTGTACGGGTATAAGAAGGATGATTTCCCTATCGACGGTCAGGCCCTTCACTCGCATAGTCTCGATCTGGTCCATCCGATTACGGGGAAGACCATGCATTTTGAAGCGCCAGCGCCGGCTGATTTCCTGGCCTGCCTGGAACGGGCGGAAAAGAAAGACTGACAGGTGGTGAGTCACATGTGGAAAGAAAAGACACTGCTCATGGACGAAAAAGCAATCGGCCGGGCTATCCGCCGCATTGCCCATGAAATCATTGAACGCAATAAAGGCCTGGACAAGACGGTACTCGTCGGTATCCATACGCGCGGCGTCCCCCTGGCTCAGCGCCTGGGCCGGGAACTGGCAGCTATCGAAGGCCGGGATGTGCCCGTGTATGATCTCGATATTTCGGCTTATCGCGACGACGACCGCAAGAGTCCCATCGCCGTCAGCGATGCCGGCAAATTCGATGCCGACGGCCAGACGGTCATCTTAGTCGACGACGTCCTGTTCACGGGACGGACGGTCCGGTCGGCCCTCAATGCCATCATGGAACTGGGGCGGCCTCAGTTCATCGAACTGGCTGTCCTCGTCGACCGGGGTCACCGGGAACTGCCGATCCGTGCCGATTATGTCGGCAAAAATGTGCCGACGTCACGGAAGGAAGACGTGTCGGTTCAATTAAAGGAAACCGATTCGTGCGACCGCGTCGTCTTGCGGGAACAGAATTGATTTTCCCCTTATTTCTTGCTATACTTAAGTGAACATCGCATGAAGTTTTCGACCATTTTATCTGGTTATCCTGGCGTTAATGTTTGAAGTTTGATGTAAATTTTTAACCATCCGCTAACAACTGACTGCTAGCCAATAACCACTTAAAAGAGCTTGTCGCACGTGCGACAAGCTCTTTTAATATATCTAGAAAGAAGGGGTTATCATGAAAAAAATTGTCAATGATGTCAATAACGTTGAAGAGGAAATGATTCAGGGCCTGGTCAAATCGGCACCGAAGAAGCTGCGCAAACTCGATTATGGGACCATCGTCGTCCGGGCCGACAAAAAAAGAAGGCAAAGTCGCCCTGGTCAGCGGCGGCGGCAGCGGCCATGAACCGGCTCATGCCGCTACGTCGGCACGGGCATGCTCGACTGCGCCGTGGCCGGGACGGTCTTCACGTCGCCGACACCGGACCAGGTCCTGGAAGCATCAAAGCCGTAGCGACGGATAAAGGCGTCCTCTGCGTCGTCAAGAACTATACAGGTGATGTCATGAACTTTGAAATGGCCATCGAAATGGCAGCCGATGAAGATATCAAGGCGACTATGTCGTCGTCAATGATGACGTCGCCGTCCGGGACAGCCTGTATACGACGGGCCGCCGCGGCGTAGCCGGTACGATTTTCGTCCATAAGATCGCCGGTGCCAAGCTGAACAGGGCGCTGAACTGCCGGAAGTCAAGGCCGTCGCCGAAAAGGTCATTGCCAACGTCCGCTCCATGGGCATGGCCATCGAACCGTGCACTGTTCCGGCTGCGGGGAAACCGGGCTTTGAACTGGCCGATGATGAAATGGAAATCGGTATCGGCATCCATGGCGAACCGGGGACGCATCGGGAAAAAATGCGTCCGGCCAATGAAATCGCCAAGATGCTCGTCGACCAGATCCTGGCGGATCTCGATTATAAAGGTCATGAAGTCGTCGTTCTCATCAACGGTATGGGCGGGACGCCGCTCATGGAACTGTACATCGTCAACAACTTCGTACAGGATTATCTCAAGGAACAGGGCATCAGCGTCTACGACACGATGGTCGGCAATTATATGACATCCATCGAAATGGCTGGTTTCTCCATCACTCTCCTGCGACTGGATGACGAAATGAAGGCTCTCTACGACGCACCGGCTGATACGCTGGCCTGGAAAAATAAGAGGGGATGAATTCATTGGATACGAAACAGATGGCAGCCATCATCGAAGGGATGGCTAAGAAAATCGAAGCAGAAAAAGAATATTTGACCGAACTCGACAACGAAATCGGTGACGGCGACCACGGCATCAACCTGGCCCGCGGCTTTGAAGCCGTCGAAAAGAAGCTGCCTTCCCTGGCAGGCGGCGACATCGGCGCCCTGCTCAAAGGCGTCGGCATGCAGCTCGTGTCGACAGTTGGCGGCGCATCGGGCCCGCTCTACGGGACGGCCTTTATGAAAGCGGCATGGCCTGCAAGGGCCTGACGGAAATCGACGGGCCTGCTTTCGTCAAAGCCATGGAAGCCGCTGTCGACGGTATCAAGATGCGCGGCAAGGCGACAGAAGGCGAAAAGACCATGCTCGATGCCTTGTGCCCGGCACTGAAAGTCATGCAGGATGACGTAGCGGCCGGCAAATCATTGAAAGAAGCCTTGCAGGATGCAGCTCAAGCTGCGGAAAAAGGCGTAGAATATACGAAGACCATTATCGCTACCAAAGGACGTGCCAGCTATTTAGGCGAACGCAGCCTGGGCCATCAGGATCCGGGTGCTACGTCGTCGCTCTATTTGCTGCAGGTCCTGGCTGAAATGGCCTGATCTTTAGGAGTGAAGGAAAAGATGGTAGGAATCGTATTGATTTCCCACAGCCAGAAGGCCGCTGAAGGGGCCGTTGAACTGGCCCGCATGATGGCGCCTGATGCGCCTATTGCCGCTGCCGGCGGACTCGAAGACGGCAGCCTGGGAACGAGTTTCGAGAAAATCACGGCGGCTGTCGAAGCCGTAGATCAAGGCGATGGCGTCGCTGCATCATGGATATGGGCAGTGCCGTCATGACGGCAGAAATGGTCGCTGAAAGCCTGGACGACCGGCAGATACAGCTCCTGGACTGCCCCTTCGTCGAAGGTGCCGTCATCGCCGCCATTGAAGCGGCTGGCGGTACGCCTCTGGCTGCCATGCAGGATAAAGTAGAAGCCAGCCGGGACAGGAAGCTGTAAGGTATCATGATGAAGCGCTTCTTGAAACGCCTGCTCCTGTTCCTGGTCTGCCTGGCCGTCATCTTGGGCGGTATCGGGGTTTATATCGGCAACATGGCTTATGAAGAATTTTATGATGCTCCTGGGACCAGCTCCTGGGCATCGAGAACCACAGCCGCGACGTGTCCACCGTCCGCCAGTGGGAAAAGGAACGGGGCTGGGAACCGGTCCGGGTCAATGGCCAGGACGGGACAATCCTGCGCGGGACGTATATCGAGAACCGCCATGATTCCCATAAGACGGTCATCCTCATCCACGGCCTCTACCAGAATCGGTCCATGTGCCTGCCTTATATGGAAGTCTATCGCCGCCTGGGCTATAATATCCTGCTCATCGACCTGCGGGGCCACGGCGAAAGCGAAGGGGCCCATACGGAATGGGGCATCCGGGAAATCGATGACCTGGCCATGTGGTGCCAGTGGCTGCGCAACCGCGATGAACAGATGAGCATCGGCCTGCACGGCGTCTCCCTCGGAGCGGCCATGGCCCTGCTGTATGCAGGCAGTGAATATGGCAAGGACCTGTCCTTTGTCGTCGCCGATAGCTCTTATGGCAATATCATCTCCCTGGGACGGGAGAAATTGTGGCAGGCTTCAGGAGATAAGCGGGCTATCTGGAGTTATGACCTCCTGGACCCCTTCTTCCAGGCTGCCATGTTCTACCATACCCACAAGACCGTGTCTTCCCTGGAACCGGCGCAGGCTGTGAAGCGGATGAAGATGCCTGTCCTCTTCCTTCACGGCAGCGACGATGCCCTGGTGCCGGTCAAGACGGCAAAGAGCCTCTATGATAATTGTACGAGCCCGAAAAAAGAACTCTATATTTTTGCCGACTCTCCTCATGCTGTCGGCATTGAAACAGACCGCAGCGAATACCTGCGCGTCGTCAGCCGTTTCATAGAAAAGGATGTCCTCAATGACTAGGAAGCGTCGGACTATGCATTTCCGATACTTGACTATTTCCCGCCATCCTGCTATTATTAGTATAGTAAATGACCGCCTCTACTACATGTAGTAGACGGCGGTCGTGCGTTTGCTATGCGCAGTGGAGGAGGAAGATTATGAACGAACAAGAATGGCTCGGTGCAGAGAATCAGCTCGGCTCGATATTTGGAAGAATAAATATTGCGATAACGGTGAAACCTTTGACCATTGGGTCGGCCGCATCAGCGGCGGCGATGAAGAAGTCGCCGATTTGATCAAAACCAAGAAATTTCTCTTTGGCGGCCGCATCCTGGCCAACCGGGGACTGGAATATGAAGGCAAGAAGATTACCTTGTCCAACTGTTACGTCATGACGCCGCCGGAAGACAGCATCGAAAGCATCTTCGACCGGGCCGGGAAATTGGCCCGGACCTATAGCTACGGCGGTGGCTGCGGCATCGATATTTCCCGCTTGAGTCCGAAAGGGGCGCGCATCAACAACGCGGCCAAAGAAACGAGCGGTTCTATTTCCTTTATGACCCTCTATTCCCTGGTCACGGAACTGATCGGCCAGAACGGCCGCCGCGGGGCTTGATGATTTCCATCGACTGTGCCCATCCTGATGTCCTGGATTTCATCAAGCTCAAGACGGACCTCAATAAGGTGACTAAGGCCAATATTTCCATCCGCCTGAGCAATGAATTCATGGAAGACGTCAAGGAACACAAACAGTTCCGCCTCCATTCAAGCGACAGGAAACGGGGCAGGTCATTGAAAGCCTGGTCAATGCAGCCGACGTCTTCCGCCTGGTCGCAGAAACGAACTGGGACTATGCCGAACCGGGCGCTGTTCTGGGACCGCATCAAATCGTGGAACCTCCTGGCCCACACGCCGGAATTTTCTTTTGCCGGCGTCAATCCCTGCGCCGAAGAACCGTTGCCGGCCGGTGGCTCCTGTCTCTTGGGCAGCATGAACCTGGCCAACTTCGTCAACGATCCCTTTACGCCGAACGCTACCTTCGATTTCGATGAATTCAAGCGCTGCGTCCGCATTGCCGTCCGGGCCCTGAACGATGTCCTCGAAGAAGGCCTGCCCCTGCATCCCTTGGAAGAACAGCGGGAAAGCGTCAAAGCCTGGCGCCAGATCGGCCTGGGCATCATGGGCCTCGGCGACATGCTCATCCAGATGGGCCTGACTTATGGCAGCACAGACGCCGTCGCCTTCTGTCATGATATCGGCTTTGCCATGGCCGATACGGCTATCGCTGCGTCGGCAGAACTGGCTCATCAGCGCGGTGCCTTCGAAAAATGCCATATCGATGAAATCATGAGTACGCCTTATTTCAAGGCCAACACGACGGAAGCGACGGCCAAACTGGTCAAGGAATACGGCCTGCGCAATTCCCAGCTCCTGACCATCGCCCCGACGGGGACTTTGTCGACGATGCTCGGCATTTCCGGCGGCATCGAACCGATTTATGCGAACTTCTATGAACGCAAGACGGAATCCCTCCACGGGACGGACGTCTATTATAAGGTCTATACGCCTATTGTCGAACGCTATATGAAGAAGCACCACATCAAAGACGACGGCCAGCTTCCGGAATACTTCGTCACGGCCCTGACCCTGGATTATCATGAACGCGTCGAAATGCAGGCAGCCTGGCAGCAGCACATCGATGCGTCCATCAGTTCGACAGTCAACGTGCCCAACAGCTTTACCGTCGAAGATACGGAAGACCTCTACCTCTTGGCCTATGAAAAGGGCTGTAAGGGCCTAACCCTGTTCCGCGACGGCTGCAAGCGGGCCGGTATCCTGACGACCCATGAAGAAGAAAAACGTGTACCTACGGCTGGTGAAGGCCTGGAACGCGGTGAAATCGTCAGCATCGACGACAACGTCATCGGCAAGAAGCGCAAGCTCATCACGGGCTGCGGCAGCCTGCATTGCATGGCTTTCTTCGATCCCCAGACAGGAGCTCTCCTGGAAACATACCTCAGCAAGGGCTCGACAGGCGGCTGCAACAACTTCATGATCGGCTTGTCGCGCATGATTTCCATCAGTGCCCGCGCCGGCATCGATATCTATACCATCGTCGACCAGCTCAATTCGACAGGCAACTGCCCGTCCTATTCGGTGCGCCGGGCGACGCGCGGCGATACCAGCCGCGGTTCGTGCTGCCCCATGACGGTTGGCAATGCCTGCTGGAAATGTTCGATGAAGTCCAGAAAGAACTGCATCAGACGGCATCCGTCGCCAGCGGCCATACGCCAGTCAAAAAGACGCCGGTCCGGCCGAAAGCTGAAAAGAAGGTCACAGCCGAAAGCATGCTCTGCCCCCAGTGCGGCGAACCCTTAGTCTTTGAAGGCGGCTGCAACACCTGCAAAAACTGCGGCTGGAGTAAATGTAATTAAGATGCTGACGCCCCATATGGGGAGGCCCGTCTTACCGCATCTTGACGCCTCTGCCTGCGTCAGCAATTCCTCGACGTAGCCCTGCTACGCCTTGCGGATTGCTTCCTTGTCAGATACGCCAATCTGTGGAAATCCGGACCACCCCATACGGAGTGTCAGCATCTGGGCACGGCGCTCCATCTTAGTGATATGTTCGTATGGATGTAATTCAATGAACCTGTTACACATCATTGTGTGCAGGTCCTTTTTTGTTCGGACTCAGATGCGGCGTTCCGCCGCGACAGACTCAAACTAACAACGACGCTTCGAGAAACCCTCAGCGCGTAAAAAAATGCCCCGACCGGGGCTTGCGTAGGGGCCGTCCTGGTAAGGCGGCCCGCCTGTAATGGTGATGTACACGTAATACATGGCGCCCGCTGTGATATTTGACCATGGCCTATCCGGAATGATGGTGAGCTTTTACGAACCACGAGCAACGAGGAACGGCTTTTTTCTCGGACTCAAATGCGGCGTTCCGCCGCGACAGACTCAAAATAACAACGACGCTTCGGGAAAACCTCAGCGCGTAGCGGGACGCCTTGATCAGGACGTCCCCTACAATATCGCATACAGGCGATGGGAAAGGAGCAGTCCGTGGTACGCTCGGATTGGATGCGGCTTCGCCGCAACAGATTCTGGATGATAAGGCGGCTGAGTGATTCGAGGAATCCTTTATTTTTTTGTTATTTGTATGAATTGTGTTATAATGGAACGGATTTGCGGCGATAATTTGACATTCTTATTACAAAAAGAGAAGTAAAGGAGCAGAAAGTATGCAGATTTTGTCATATATGCGGCGTCACAGGCAAACGATTTTTCGTAGTGTGCTGTGTATTATCTTATTTATGTTAGCAGGAATCTTGATTCAATGGTGTATCCCTTCTTCATCGTCGTTTGCCTTTAAGGGACGACTGTTTTACAGCGGATTAGCTTTGGCCTTCAGTCTGTTTCTATGGAATTATTCTCGATTCTATATAGGGGCTTTTTGTTTGTATACGATAATTTTTTTGTCTTCTTCATTAATGCCTATATTGACAGGACAACATGTACAACGTGCTGAGGTCACAGCAGCGTATCTGATAGGATCAGCCTTATTTTTATTTTTACAGATTTAATCTATATCGGTCGCCATATTCGTAAAAAGTCCTTATGTCGTGTACTTGATGGCTTCTTGTATGTATGTTTAGGAACGGCTTTATTATTTCCGCTGCTCATTTGGGGCTATTATGCTGTCAGCGGTCATGTTTTATCGGCTACCATTGTTTTGACACTGTTTCAGACAAATGGCAGTGAATCACTGGCCTATCTTAAAAGTCAGAACTTATCCATATGGGGGGGACGTTCGTAGCGCTTATCTTTATCCTCATCGGCTTAGGGAGCGTGGTATATCGCCTTAAAACACCTTCCATCGTTTATCCTAAAAAAATTATCTGTGTATTATCTGTGCTCATTTTAGCTATTAGCGGACATGCTGTCGTTAAAGCCACGGATTATTTACCTGTACGTATTGCCACAGAAACAAAGGATGCTTTGCACCAATATAAAGAATATGGCAAAGCGAAAGCACAGCGGGAAGCCCGGCTGCAACAGCTGCAGGGCCTGAAGATTGCATCGAATGGTGGGATATTTGTCTTGGTCATCGGTGAATCAGAGACACGGGACCATATGGGGGCTTACGGGTACGACAGAGATACGACGCCATGGATGAGTGAAGAAGCGCAGAAACCGGAAGCTATCCTTTTCCAAAATGCTTATTCAAATCATACCCTTACAGTACCTGTCTTGACCTATGCGCTCAGTGAAAAGAATCAGTACAATAATGTCCCATTGGAAAAGGCCTATTCCTCATGGAAATTGCCAAGCGCTGGATATGATACTTTTTGGATTAGTAACCAGCGAAAATATGGAGCGTGGGATACGCCGGTAGCTGAAATCGCCAGTACCGCAGCCCATCAGGCCTGGCTCAATGAACGGACAGGGACACATGACCTCCGGTCTGATTATTATGATGATGTCTTGATAAAGGCTCTACCCGATTTGACGAATGAAAAAAATGCCTTGATTGTCATTCATCTCATGGGCTGTCATGGTTCCTATGCAGATCGTTATCCTGAAGATTGGAAGCATTACAGCGGCAAGAGTGATGTTATCGATAAATATGACAATGCTGTCCGTCATAATGATTATGTTCTCCAACAGATTTATGAAAAGCTAAAAGAAAATCCTCGGTTTAAAGGATTCATTTATTTTTCCGATCATGGAGAAGATGTGGAACACAATTATGGGCATGAAGCCAGCAAATATACGGCAACGATGAGCCATATCCCTCTTTTCATGGCTTTTAGCCAGATTTTCAGGCTGAACGGGCACAGATGTAGAGACACTTCGTTCTCATGAAAATAGTTACTGGACGAATGACTTGCTTTATGATGTCATGACAGATATTTTAGGAATTCAAGGCGTTCCCGGCACAGACTTAAATTGGAATCTGGCTTCGTCGCAGTATAGCATGACAAAAGATACTTTACGGACTTTACATGGAAAACAAGTCCTTCAATAAATACCGGTAAAATTTGTCTTGACAGGCAGGGCGTTTGTGTTTATAATAAACGTAATTTTACAGAAGGCGATGAAGGAGAAGCAAATTATGGGTCCTTTCAGAGAACTGCCGGGTGGTGCGAGGCAGCAGGGCTGTAAGGCGTTCCGCTCTGGAGCTGCAAATGATGAATTTGACGGGTACGCCCGATATAGCGGTACAAGTTGGCTGAAAGGCAAGTTGGGTGGCAACGCGGGAATATCGACTCTCGTCCCTTTGATGGGACGGGAGTTTTTTTATTGGTATGGCAGAAGACTTTCCCTGCGGTCTTCGCGCAGTAAGAGGTGGAAATATGAAGAGAGTGTACAATTTCAATGCAGGTCCATCGGCAATGCCTTTGGAAGTCCTCAAGGAAGTTCAGGATGAATTCCTCGATTTCAATCATACGGGGATGAGCATCGTCGAAATCAGTCATCGCAGTGCTGCCTATCAGGAAATGCAGGACGACACGGTGGCGACGCTGAAGAAGCTCCTGGCTGTTCCAGATGATTATCATATCGTCTTCATCCAGGGCGGCGGCAGTATGCAGTTCGTCATGCACGCAGCGAATTTCCTCAAGAAGCGCGGCGGTTATCTGAATACTGGGGTATGGTCCAATAAGGCCATGGAAGCCGCTTCCTTCTACGGGGAAACGTATGAAGTCGCTTCGAGCAAAGCCGATGGCTTTACGTACATCCCCAAGGCAGACCGTTTCGTCGTCAAGCCCGACACGGACTATATTTACATGACATCGAACAATACCATCCATGGGACGGAATGGCATGATTTCCCGTCTTTCGACGTTCCCTTGTTCTGTGATATGTCCAGCGATTTCCTCAGCCGTCCGGTCGATGTGAAGAATTTCGATTTCATCTATGCCGGTGTCCAGAAGAATGTCGGCCCGGCCGGCGTCGTTGTGGCCATCATCAAGGACGACTTGCTGAAGAAGGTCTGCCGTGATTTGCCGCTCATGCTGCAGTACAAGACCTATGTCGACCACGATTCGACGTACAATACACCGCCGGTCTTCAACATTTATTTCGTCAATAAAGTGGCCCACTGGCTCGACGATAACGGCGGACTGGCTGCCATGCATGAACGAAATAAGAAGAAAGCGGCTATCGTCTACGGTGTCATCGACGACAGCAACGGCTTCTACCGCGGCCATGCCCGCGTAGATTCGCGCAGCCTCATGAATGTCACCTTCAACCTGCCGACGAAGGAACTGGAAGCCCAGTTCGTCGCTGAAGCGGCTGATCACGACCTCATCGGTGTCAAGGGGCACCGTTCCATCGGTGGCTGCCGGGCATCGATTTACAATGCCGTTACCGAAGAAGGCTGCCAGGCTCTGGCCGATTTCATGAAAGCGTTCCAGAAAAAATATTAATGTATTACATAGGGGGAGAAGAAAATGAAGATTTTAGTCAGCGATGACGTATCGATGAAAGGCGTAGATCTCTTACGCGAAAATGGATATGAAGTAGATGTGAAGAAGAACCTCGATGAACAGGGCCTCATCGACTGCATCGGCGAATACGACGGCCTCATTACCCGTTCCATGACCCACGTCACGGAAAAGGTCATCGAAGCGGCTACGAAATTGAAGGTCATCGGCCGTGCCGGTGTCGGCGTCGACAGCATCGACTTGAAGAGTGCGACAGCACGGGGCATCGTCGTCGTCAATACGCCGACGTCCAACACCCTGGCCGCTACGGAACATACCTGCGCATGATCATGGCCATTACCCGCCACATCCCGCAGGCCCACAATTCGCTCATGGCCGGCAACTGGGACCGCAAGACCTTTACGGGCATCCAGCTCCAGAACAAGACCATCGGCATCATCGGCGTCGGCCGCATCGGTTCGCGCATTGCCAAACGCATGCAGGCTATGGAAATGAAGACCATCGGCTATGACCCGTACATCCCGGAAGAACGGTTCAAACAGCTCGGCGTCGAACAAGTCGACTTGGATACGCTCCTCAAGCGGTCGGACTACATCACCATGCATACGCCGCTGACCAAAGAAACGCGGGGCATCATCGGCAAGGAAGAAATCGCCAAGATGAAAGACGGCGTCCGGGTCATCAACGTATCCCGCGGGGCGGTCCTCGATATCTATGCACTGGCTGAAGCCCTCAAGAGCGGCCACGTCGCCGGCGCCGCTATCGACGTCTTCCCGACGGAACCGCTGACCAAGGACATCAACCCCTTCCTGGGCATGGATAACGTCGTCATTACGCCGCACCTCGGCGCTTCGACTGTCGAAGCTCAGATCGGCGTTTCCGTCGACGTCGCCGAAGGCGTCATGGAAGCCCTGAAAGGCGAACCCGTCGCTACGGCCGTCAACATGGCTCCTGTACCGCCCAATGTCTACAATGTCATCCATCCTTATTTCGACCTCATGGAACGCATGGGCAACCTGGCCGTTTACCTGGCCGATGCGCCGATGAAGGAAATCGAAGTCGAATACACGGGCGAACTGGCCGATACGGAAACGCGCCTGCTGACGACGGCCGTCCTCAAAGGAGCCCTCAATCCGATCCTCCAGGAATCGGTCAACTACGTCAATGCCGCCGAAGTCGCCAAGACGCGCCACATTGCCATCAAAGAAATCAACAGCCAGTCCAATGGCTATTTCGTCAACTCCGTCACTGTCCGGGTCCGCACCAATAAGGGCGAACACGCCATCGTCGGCGTCTTGTTCAACGGGACGGAAGCCAAGATCGTCCAGATCGATGAATACCGCGTCGACTTCACGCCCGAAGGCTACCTGCTCCTGGTACCGCACGTCGACCAGCCGAACATGATTGGTCAGATTTCGACCATCCTCGGCCAGGCTCATATCAACATCATGGGCATGCAGGTCGGCCGCATGACCAAATCGGGCAACAACATCATGGCCATTGCGTCCAGGATGACATCCCCAACGACATCATGGTCAAGCTCCGCTCGATCAACGGCATCCTCGACATGAAGCTCATTCACTGCGATATTCACTAACAGGGGGAAACTATGGTACGCATCATACTCATTCGCCACGGCGAAACACAATGGAATATTGAAGGCCGTTACCAGGGCCAGGAAGACACGCACCTGAGCGAACGGGGCCTCCGCCAGGGCCATATGGTCGCCGAAGGCCTGAAGGATACGCCATCGACGTAGCCATTTCCAGCCCCCTCGAACGGTCGTACATGACCTGCTCTTTCTGTGCGGACCTCCACGGCCTGCCGGTCCTCAAGGACGACAGGCTCCTGGAAATCAACCACGGCGATTGGGAAGGGAAGCTGGCTGATGAAATCGAAGCCAAGTATCCTGAAGAATTCCACCGCTGGCATACACAGCCTCATACGGTGACCATGCCCGGCCAGGGCGGCGAATCCCTGGAAGATGTCCGCGTCCGCGCCCGCGCTGCCTTTGACGATTACGTCCGGAAGTACGACGGAAAGACGGTCCTCGTCGCCGCTCATGACGCCGTCAACAAGGCCATCATTTGCGATGTCCTGGGCCTGGATATGAGCCATTTCTGGCAGATCAAACAGGATAATACGTGCATCAACGTCTTGGAGTGTCAGGACGGCGTATGGCGCCTGGTCCTGCTCAATTCTACGAATCACATGGGGTATTTGTTCAGCGGTATTGAACAAAAAGGCTTATAAGGCTATAATACGAGGGGTATAAAAGCATATTTACTGAGGAAGGAAGAAACTATCATGTTAGATACGAAATTCATCCGCGAACACGTGGAAGAAGTCAAAGAAAATATTAAGAACCGCCATGCCAAAGCCGATGTCGACGCTTTCGTCGCCTTGGACAACCAGCGCCGCGACATTCTTCAGAAAGTTGAAGCCATGAAGAACGAACGCAACACGGTCACCAAGGAAATCAGCCAGCTCAAGCGCAACAAAGAAAATGCGGACGCCCAGATCGCAGCCATGAAGAAGCTCGGCGACGACATCGACGTCCTCGACAAAGAAGTCAAGAAAGTTGAAGCTGACATGCGCGCTATCCAGCTCATGATCCCCAATATGTGCCACCCCTCGGTCCCCGTTGGCAACGACGACAGCGACAACCCGGAAGTCCGCAAATGGGGCGAACCGACGAAATTCGATTTCCAGCCCCTCAATCATTGGGACGTCGGTGAAAAACTGGGCATCCTCGATTCCGAACGGGCTGCTAAAGTCACGGGTGCCCGCTTCTATTATTATATCGCGCCGGCGCCCGCCTGGAACGCGCTGTCTACAACTTCATGCTCGACCAGCATACAGAAAAGGACGGCTACACCGAAGTCATCCCGCCGTACATCGTCAACCGCGATTCCATGACCGGTACAGGCCAGCTGCCGAAGTTCTACGAAGATATGTACAAGCTCAACGTCGAAGGCGAAGAAATGTACATGATCCCGACGGCAGAAGTACCGCTGACCAACTACTACCGCGGTGAAATCATCGACGGCGCCAAGCTGCCGGTCTACTTCACGGCCATGACGCCGTGCTTCCGTGCCGAAGCCGGTTCGGCTGGCCGCGATACGCGGGGCCTCATCCGCCAGCACCAGTTCCACAAAGTCGAAATGGTCAAATACGTTGCTCCGGAAACGAGCTATGATGAACTCGATAAACTGACCAACAACGCCGAAGATATCCTCAAGGCCCTGGGCCTGCCGTACCACGTCGTCTGCCTCTGCACGGGCGATATCGGCTTCTCCGCTGCCAAGACCTTCGACGTCGAAGTCTGGTTCCCGGCACAGGGGAAATACCGTGAAATCTCGTCGTGCTCCAATACGGAAGATTTCCAGGCACGCCGGGCCAATATCCGCTTCCGCCGCACGCCGAAATCGAAACCGGAATTCGTCCATACCCTGAACGGCTCCGGCCTGGCTGTCGGCCGTACCGTCGCCGCTATCCTGGAAAACTACCAGCAGGCTGACGGTTCCGTCATCGTACCGGAAGTCCTCCGCCCGTACATGCATTGCGACGTGATCACGGAACAGTAGTAGGGGACGCCCAAAGGGCGTCCCGCAGTTCGCAGGCCGCAGGCGCCGGTCGCGTTCGTAGGGGCGCCCACGTGTGGCGCCTGCTTCTGAATTTGAGCGGTTCGACCTTTCCGGCCTTTCAGGCCACCTCTCCTATGAGGAGAGGCAAGGTCTGTGACGTAGCCACTAACCACTAAAAAACTCCTGCCCCGAGGCAGGAGTTTTTTACTCTGTCTAGAAGTAATACTATATATGTATTTCAATTATTTTAGATAGGAGGTTCACTATGGATCGCGTATTGACCTTGGAATTTGTCCGCGTTACCGAAGCGGCTGCCGTCAAGGCTGGCCGCCTCATGGGGAAGGGCGACAAGATGGGCGCCGACCAGCTGGCTGTCGATGGGATGCATTCGATTTTATCGACGGTTCCTATTGATGGGACTGTCGTCATCGGCGAAGGCGAAATGGACGAAGCGCCGATGCTCTATATCGGTGAAAAAGTCGGCGCCGGCGGCACGGAAGTCGATATCGCCGTCGACCCGCTGGAAGGGACGAACCTGACGGCGAAAGGCCAGGATGGTCCATTGCCGTCATGGCCATCGCCCGCAAGGGGAATTTGCTCCACGCTCCGGACATGTACATGGAAAAGCTCTGTGTCGGCCCGCGGGCCAAAGGCCGCATCGACCTGACCCAGCCCGTTCAGGAAAACCTGCGCCGCATCGCCGAAGGCCTGGAACGGGGCATCGACGATCTGACCGTCGTCATCCTCGACCGGCCGCGTCATCAGGAAATCATCGACGAATGCCGCAGTGCCGGCGCCCGTATCAAGCTCATCACGGACGGTGACGTCTCGCCGGCTGTCGACGCCGGTATCGAAGGTCCGGCGTCCACGTCCTCATGGGCATCGGCGGCGCTCCGGAAGGCGTCCTGGCTGCGGCGGCCTGAAATGCCTGGGCGGCGATATGCAGGCCCGCCTCATTCCCTATACCGACGAAGAACGGAAGCGCTGCTGGGAAATGGGCATTGATGACATCAACCGCGTCATGACCCTCGACGACCTGGTCAAAGGCGACGACTGCATCTTCTCGGCGACGGCCATTACCGATACGCCCATGATGCGAGGCGTCCAGTACTTTGGCGGCGGCGCCCGCACCATGTCCGTCGTCATGCGCTACAAGAGCGGCACGATCCGCTTCATCGACACGTTCCACCGCTTCGACAAGAAAGCCAAATGGAGTATTCATTTGTAAAAGCCGTAGTTCGCAGGCCGCTGTCAGTCGTCAGCTGTTAGCAGTCAGCAGTCAGTCGTCAGCAGTTAGCGTCCCGCTTGTAGGTTGAAGAAAAATTTCTGAGTGATTTCGTCTGTAGGGCTTGCACGTGGCAAGCCCGCTCCGGAATATGAGTGATTTTCCGGATTGGGGAGAACGTCGTCAAATATCCAGCGGGTCGCCCACGTGGCGACCCCTACAGCTTAAAAAAGGGCTTATCGCACGGCGACAAGCCCTTTTTTTTTTCTCCCCTTTTATGGTACAATGACTTGATAGTAATTATATGCTCATAATGCACCTTAGGCGCCATTGCCTTTGGGCCATTTAGAATAAACTACTCGAATAGTATTAGGAGGCACCAGAATTGGAGAAACTTGTTATTCATGGTGGAAAGCCTTACAGGGTACGGTTCGCGTCAGCGGGGCTAAAAATGCCGTGCTGCCTATCATTGTCGCATCTATGCTGGGAACGACGCAGAGTACTTTGACAGAAATCCCGAAATTAGCCGACGTACATACCGTCTGTGACGTCATCGCGTCCCTCGGCGTTCATATAGAACATCCTGAAAGAGATACACTGGTCATCGATGCCCATGAGCTGACATCGACAACGGCTCCGTATGATTTAGTGCGCCGTATGCGTGCATCTTTTTTGGTTATGGGACCTTTACTGGCCCGCAAGGGGAGGGCCCAGATTTCCCTGCCCGGCGGCTGCTCCATCGGTGCCCGTCCTATCGACCTGCACCTCAAGGCTTTTGAAGCCATGGGAGCCGTCATCAACCTGGAAAACGGAGACATCGAAGCGACGGCACCGAATGGCCTCAAAGGGGCTCAGATCTATCTCGATTTCCCCAGCGTCGGCGCTACGGAAAATATCCTCATGGCTGCATCCATGGCCGACGGTAAGACGGTCCTGGAAAATGCCGCAGAAGAACCGGAAATCGTCGACTTGGCAACGTACCTCAACAGTATGGGCGCCAACATCCGCGGTGCCGGCACCAACGTCATCCGCATCGAAGGCGTCAAGGAACTGCATGGCGCCAATCACGCCGTCATCCCCGACCGCATCGAGGCGGGTACTTTCATGGTCGGCGCGGCCATGACACAGGGCAATGTCTTCGTAGAGAATGCCATTTCGGAACACTTGAAGCCCCTCATTTCCAAATTGAAAGAAGTCGGCGCCGAAGTCCAGGAAGAAATCGACGGCATCCGCGTCATCGGCCATGAACCGCTTCGCCCGGCCGATATCAAGACCCTGCCTTATCCCGGTTTCCCGACAGACATGCAGGCCCAGTTCATGGCCCTGACGACTATCTGCCAGGGGACGAGTGTCGTCACCGAAACGGTCTTTGAAAACCGCTTCATGCACGTCGACGAATTCAAGCGCATGGGCGCCAAGATTCGCATCGAAGGCCGCAGCGCCATCGTCGAAGGCGTCCCCAGGCTCAAAGGGGCTTCTGTCAATGCGACGGACCTGCGGGCCGGTGCTGCCTTAGTCCTGGCTGGCCTCGTCGCCGAAGGGGAAACGGAAGTCGGCTATTTATACCACATCGACCGCGGTTATGATAATCTCGTATTAAAATTACAAAGGCTAGGTGCAGACATTGTTCGCGTCAATATTGAGGAAGAAGAAAACTAAGAAAAGAGTACAGCCGAAACAGTCCCACTCGTTCTTTCTGGCCAACTGGTTCGGCAGCGATATCGCTATCGACCTGGGAACGGCCAATATCATCGTGTTCGTCAAGAACCGGGGCATTGTCGTCAATGAACCGGCCGTCATTGCCGTCGATACGATGGAAAATAAAGTCGTCGCCATCGGCCGCGAAGCCCAGGCTATGCTGGGGCGGACGCCGCGTAACATCCACGCCTACCATCCGCTGCGCAACGGCGTCATCGCCGACTACGACGCGACGGAATACATGCTGCGCTACTTCATCCGCAAGGCCATCGGCAAGGCACTGATCTTTAAACCCCGCGTCGTCATCTGCGTCCCGTCGAGCGTCACCAACGTCGAAAGGCGGGCCGTCATCGAAGCGGCCATGCAGGCCGGTGCCCGCAAGACGACGGTCATGGAAGAACCGCTGGCTGCCGCTATCGGCGCCGGTCTGGACATTGCCACGTCTAATGGTTCCATGGTCGTCGACATGGGCGGTGGGACGACAGACGTCGCCGTCCTCAGCCTGAGCGGCGTCGTCATCAGCGAATCCCTGCGCATTGGCAGCAACACTTTTGACGAAGCGATTATCCGCTATTTGGAAAAGATCAAGCACGTCGCCATCGGTCAGCACACAGCAGAAGAGCTGAAGATACTCATCGGCACGGCCATGGGCGACGGCCGGCGCATGACAGCCGATGTCCGCGGCCGCAGCACGGAAACGGGCCTGCGACGTCGGTCGATATCGACTCGCAGGAAATCCGCCAGGCCCTGGACGAACCGATTCAGACCGTCCTCAAGACGATCGTTTCCATCCTGGAAAAGACACCGCCCGAACTGGCTGCGGACATTGCCGACCATGGCATCGTCCTTACCGGCGGCGGCCTGCTCCTGGATAGTTTCGACCGCCTCATTTCCCAGACGACAGGCATGGCCGCCTATCTCTGCGATGAACCTTTGTTGTGTGTTGCCAACGGAGCCGGTAAGGCTTTGCGGGAAATGGACCGCTTAAAAGATAGTTTTGATGATTTATAGAGTGCTCCGCAGCAGGCGGAGCTGAGAAGGAGGGAGCCGTCATGAAAAAGTTTCGCAGACTCGCCGTATTAGCTGGGTTAGCAGGTCTGATGGCTATGCCGGCCGCAGCTGCTGACGTATCGTACACGACGGTATTGAGCGGCAGCGTCGTCAGCGTAGCCCCTGTCGGTGCAGCCGTCAAAGAGGGAGATGTCCTGCTTACGGTGAATTCCCTGGCCGGTCCGATGCCGGCTGCCCGTTCTGACAAGGATGGCGTCGTCAAGACCGTCCTCGTTCAGCCGGAATCACAAGTGCAGCAAGGCGCCGTTGTCGTCGTGGTGGAAACGAAATGAGATATACCATGATGAAGAAAGTCTCCGCCTTGCGGCGTACGTTGGCCGGGTCTGTCTGACCGCGGCCCTTTCCTGTATCCTGGCTCTTTCGGCACAGGCACAGGAGTTCATGAATGTCAGTGAAGTCCAGCCGGGGATGACGGGCTATGCCAAGACCGTCGTCCACGGTACGACTATTGATACCTTCCCCGTCGAGATCTTAGGTCATGAAGAACAGCGGCCCGTCAGGGACTTGGTCCTGGCCAAGTTTTCCGGGCCCCTCATTGAAGAAACGGGTGGCATCGCTCAGGGCATGAGCGGCAGCCCGGTCTATATCAATGGCAAGCTGCTCGGTGCTGTCGCTTACGGCTGGTCCTTTACCAATTCCCGCGTCGGCATGATTACGCCTATCAACGATATGATCAAGCTCTGGAATGTGCCGACGAGAGAAGAAATCCGGCCTTTCAACGCCCGCGAATCATCGCTCATCCCCATTGCGACGCCGCTCATGACGTCGGGCTTCGACAGCGTGTCGACAGCGTGGATGCAGAGCAAACTGCCGGGCTATAACTTCATGCTTGTTGATACGGCTTCGGCCAGCAGCGACAGCACGGCCCTGCCCCTGGAACCGGGCAGCAGCGTCGCCGCAGCCTTCGTCAACGGCGATATGAAGATGGGTGCCATCGGGACGGTCACTTACGTCGACAACGACCAGATCGTCGCCTTTGGCCATCCCTTCCTGAAAAAGGGCAGCATCAATTATTTCATGCACAATGCCTACATCTTTACGGTCGTCAATAACCTGTCCAGTTCTTTCAAGCTGGGCTCTATCGGTGCCGAAGTGGGCAAGATCACTCAGGACCGCGGCGCCGGCATCGGCGGCCAGTATGGTTATCTGGCACCGGGCATCCCCGTCGTCATCAAGGCCAGGGATACGGACACCGACACGGCCATGACCAAGCGCGTCAAGATCATCGAAGACAATGAACTGACGCCGGTCCTGGCGGCTACGACGGTGTACAATACGGTCAATAAGACCATCGACCGCACGGGCGGCGGCACGGCGACCTTGTCGTATACCATCCGCTCTTCCAATGGCCGTGATAAGGATATTACCCGGCACAATATGTATTATTCCGAAGATAACATCAATGAAAAGAGTATCGACGAGCTTTACAATGTACTGGATATCTTGAAACATAATGAGTTCATCGACTATCCTATCCTGGACATCAACATGTCCGTCGATATCACGCAGGCCCGCAAGTCGGCGACCATCGTCGATGCGTCGGCAGCGCCTGTCGTCGTCAGCCCGGGCGATACGGTCTATTTCAAGGTCAAGCTCCACCCGTACCGCGGTGTCGATGAAGTGAAGACCATGAGCTTCACCGTCCCCAAGAACCAGCCTCTCGGCGATATGGTCCTGGAAGTGCGCGGCGGCGGCGTCATTCCTCTGCCGTACCTCATCGAAAAACAGCGCTACAACCTGACTGACGAAATCGTCCAGCGCCTGCGCCATTATAAGGATTTCAATGAACTGAAGAAGGAAATCGAAAAAGAAGATGCCAACAATGACTTGGTCATCGAAATCCTCAGCCAGGGCGTCAGCATGATCAACGAAAGCGGCACGAAAGTGAAGAAGGAAAAGATCCGCGGTAAAGAACCGGGGACCAGCGCCAAGGATGTCATCAAACCGGGCAAGCACAACATCGGCGATGAAAATCCGAACGACGCCAAATCTTCCATTCCGACACCGTATATCGTCAAAGGCGACGGCCAGATCACCATCAAAGTCGTCACGCCGGAAAAACGCGACGCTTATTTGGCCAAGAACCACAACATCAACGAAGCGAAAGCCGTCATCGGTGAAGAAACCGACGGGTCCTCGCAGGATGATGAATTGGTCAAAGCCGATAAGAGCAGCGATGACAATAAGGATACAACCAAGAAAGATGACAAGGGAAGCGACAAGAAGCCTGATAAAGGCCAGGATAAGAAATCGGCAGAACCGATCCGCACCGTCGACCTGGATATGTTCCACTAGCCGTTCGTAGGGGACGCCCAAAGGGCGTCCCGCAGGCCATAGGTCGCAGTTAGCCGTCAGCGGTCAGCCCTAACACCTAACCACGAGCCACGAGCCATTAAACAGGCGCTGTCTTCATATGACAGCGCCTTTTCCCTTGCCATTTTTCGCATAAAATGCTATTATTTTAGCTGTAGAAAACTCAAATCGCAATTTTAGTTTTCCTTATTTTCTTTCTCACAATTTAGGCACAATTGAATACAGGTGTTTTACATCCATTTTTAATGATGGTATAGTAAAGTAGTATGATACTTAAAGAAAGGACGGTCTTTCATGCAGGAAATTTTGGAAGGCATCGGCAGCTTTACGCTCCGTGTCTTTGAACAAGTCGCGTCATTGCCATCCTCTTTGGCCAGACCCTGCGTCAGCTGCCAAAGATACAACGCCGCCTGACCCTTGCCCAGATGGCTCATCTCGGCGTTAATTCCCTGCCTATCGTCAGCCTGACCCTGCTCTTTGCCGGCATGGTCATGACTTTGCAGATCGTCGATATTCTCTTGCGCTATGGCGCCCAGTCGACGCTGGGCGGCGTCATGTCCGTCGCCATGGGCCGTGAATTAGGCCCTATTTTAACTGGCGTCGTCATGGCAGGCCGCGTCGGTGCGGCCATGACGGCTGAAATCGGGACCATGAAGGTTACGGAACAAATCGATGCCCTGCGCTGTATGGCCGTCAATCCCATTGCCTATCTCGTCGTACCGCGCTTTGTAGCCTGCGTCGTCATGGTGCCTATCCTGGCCTTTTACGGCTATGTCATCGGTACGGCCGGCGGCTACGGCGTGGCCACATTGGCGCCGGGCTCACGCATTTCACCTATGTGAATTCCATCGAACTCTTTACGGAAGTCAGCGACGTCGTCTATGGCCTCATCAAGGCCATGTTCTTCGGCGGTATCATCGCCCTCGTCGCCTGCAATGAAGCATGCATGCCCAGAGCGGGGCCGAAGGCGTCGGCCAGGCTACGACGAAGTCCGTCGTCACGTCGATTATTTTCATCTTTATCTGCAATTATATCTTATCGGTTCTGTTGTATTGAGGAGTGCTATGATCCGTCTTCGCAATGTGACCGTCGCCTATGGCGACCGGGTCATACTAGACAACATCAATTTAGATATCCATCAGGGTGAAACCCTGGCCATCCTCGGTGCCAGCGGCTCAGGCAAGAGTACCATCCTGCGCCTGATTATCGGTCTGCAGAAGCCGACGAAAGGGCAGGTCTTCTTTCACGATGAAGACATTACCGCCTTCGATGAGGAACAGCTGACAGCCGTGCGCCGCCACATGGGCATGGTCTTCCAGTATTCGGCCCTCTTCGATTCCATGAGTGTCGGCGAGAACGTCGCCTTTGGCCTGCGCCAGCATACGAAAGACGATGAAGCGACGATCCAGCGCATCGTCAAGGAAAAACTGCGTCTTGTCGGCCTGGAGGGCATCGAAGATATGATGCCTAACGATTTATCAGGCGGCATGAAGAAGCGCGTCAGCCTGGCCCGGGCCATTGCCCTGGACCCGCAGGTCATCCTCTACGATGAACCGACAGCCGGCCTGGACCCGCTGCGCTGTATGGATATCAACCGCCTGGTCGTCAGCATGCAGAAGCAGATTCATGCGACGTCAGTCATCGTCACCCACGACATGGACTCCGCTTTTTATGTGGCTGACCGCCTGGCTTATTTACAAGATGGGCGCTTCCGGCTCATTGCCGATAAGAAGACCTTTGCCCATACAGATGATGAGGAAGTGCAGCGCTTTATCCACGGCGGGCGTCTTCCAGAAGAAAGAGGGGATAGCCTATGAAGTGGAGTGCAGAAGCAAAAGTCGGTCTGGTTACCATCGTCGGCGTCCTCTTATTCACCTTTGTCGTCCTGACCCTGGCTCATGCGAGATTTTCGGCAAGCCGGGCTTCGTCATCCATACGGAATTCAAGGATGCCAATGGTCTGCAAAAAGGGAATTCCGTCCGCTATGTCGGTGTCCACGTCGGTAAGGTTGAAAGTGTAAAACCGTCCCGCGATGGCGTCGATGTGGCCATGAAACTGGAAAAAGGGACGGAAATCCCGCGGGATTCTAAAGTGACGATTACCACTGACGGCCTGCTCGGCGAAAAAATCGTAGCTATTACGCCGGGCAATGATAAGAATCATCTCCTGGCCGATGGCGATTATATCGATGGCAGCCAGGGCAAGAACATGGACGATATGATGGACAGTGCCGGCAAGCTCATGGGCAGTGCTGACGATATGGTCAAGAATATCAATGCCATCATCGGCGATGAAAAGACGCAGGCCGCTATGCGCGGTTCCATCCAGAATATCGACGATATTACCGGCAAGACGAGCCAGATGATGGATGCCAATGCCGGCAATATCCAGCAGATTACGGCTAATATGGCAGCCATGACAGCTCAGATGAACGCGTCCATGCAGAACCTCGACGGCGATGGCGCTGCTTCAGCTAACGTCCGGGCCACGGCGGCCAACATGAAGCAGATCACCGACCGCTTCGAGACCATTGCTCAGTCGATGGAAAAGATGACGACGGATCCGCAGACCCAGCCAATATTCAGACGACGCTGAATAATACGGCCCAGATTACGACGAAAGTGAATAAGATACTCGGCGGCGCATCGGACATCAAGGTCCAGGGCGAAGCCGGACTCTTATATAATACGACCAAGAATGAGACCAGCGGCACTGTAAATTTTAAGGTGTACCGTGGCGATACGTTCGGCCTCGTCGGGGCAGAGAACATCGGCAACGGTACGAACCTCAACTTGCAGTACGGCCGCCGCGGCCGTCTGTTCGACACGCGGGCCGGACTGATCAACGGCGACCTCGGTGCCGGCTTGGACTTCTTCCGGGACGGGCCTTTCCGCTTGTCCCTGGAAGGCTATGATCCCGATGACTGGCGCTTCCGTTTGAAAGCCAGTACCGCCTGACGCCGGATCTCTATCTCTTCAGCCAGTTCACGCGGCCCATGAGTCGCAGTGACGGTGGCAATTATTATGGTATTAGTTACGCTTTTTAGCAGATTATAGAAATAAACGGGGGTACCATGATGAACAACAAACTGTACAAGAAATTGGTCATCGCCATGATGATTACGACCATAAGCGCAGTCGCTGCCGCTTCGGCAGCGGATACGACGGCTTCTGTCCGTCCTGTCGACTTAGCGCAGGCCGATGCAATCCAGTCCCGCGCCAAGGCGGAACAGCAGGAAATCAAGGCTGAAAAAGCTCAGCAGAAGAAAGCTGCCAAGCCGAAGCCAAAGCCAAGAAGCTGCCGCCGCCGTCCGGCTCGTAGACATTACGCCGGAACTGCGCGAAGAACTGGCTCAGAAAATCGCTGATGATGCCGCCAAGAGTGCTGAAAAAGCAGCGGATAAGCGGGCGAAGAACCAGGAAGTCGACCCGGTCATCGTCATCGGCCGCGTACCGACCAATGGCACTGTCGATTTGAACCTGCCCAAGACCGTTCAGATGGCCCTCGATTATAACCGGGATATCAAGAATTCCCAGTACGCCCTGAAGAAGGCTGAATATGCCATTAATCAGGCCCAGGCAGGCAAGAAGCTGACTGTCGATTACAACTTTGGTGCCCAGCGCAGCCGGGCTACGGATGCCGCTACGTATAGTCGTGCTGCCAGTCTTATGGGAGGTGCCAATAGTGTCAGCAATGCTTTTTCCAATGGCATTTCTGTAAATATTCCGCTGTATACGGGTGGCCTCGTTGAAGGGCAAATCGACGTTGCTAAATTAGGCAAGACCAATGCCCAGGAAGAAATCCTGCGCGTCGAACAGGCGACGAAATACTCGGCTATTGAAGGCTATTACGGTCTCCTGGCTTATCAGGAACTGCAGGGCGTCTACCATGAAGCCGTCGACAATCTCCAGGGCCACTTGGACAACGTCCAGGCCCAGTACAACGTCGGCACCAAGCCAAAGTCGACGTCCTCTCGTCCGATCTCCCTGGCCAACGCCAAGACGACGGCTATTACGGCAGATAACAACGTCGCTGTGGCCGAATCGAACTT
>ENA-OUNI01000144-OUNI01000144.1-human-gut-metagenome-genome-assembly--contig:-NODE-144-length-29794-cov-3.968045_pt1 | contig 29794 bp, 28 predicted proteins | sample MGYA00242499_ERZ504580 | MGnify/ENA primary metagenome ERZ504580 (study PRJEB26092, sample SAMD00036315) | human gut metagenome | host: Homo sapiens | study: EMG produced TPA metagenomics assembly of... | reverse complement strand
CCAAGCCGAAGACGTCGTCAACCTGGCACAGGCCGAAGTCTACGAAATGTCGACCGGCAAAGTGAGGCAGGATTACGCGCGATCGGCACCGTCATCACCGATACCCTCGACCAAATCGACCGACTGCAAAACGGCGAGGTTTCCAAAGGCGTGCCAACCGGATTCCGTGACATCGACGACGTGACGCAAGGCCTGCAGCCGGGCCAGATGATCGTCGTTGCAGGCCGACCGGCCATGGGTAAGTCCACGCTCGGCGTTGATTTCGCGCGAGCTGCGGCGCTGCACCACAATATGACGTCCGTGATCTTCAGCTTGGAAATGAGCAAAACCGAACTTGCGCAACGAATCATTTCGGCGGAAGCGAATATTCCGCTGTCAGCCATGCGCCGAGCGGAAGAAATCACGCAGGAACGTTGGAATATCCTCAATAATCTGCAGGATAAACTGCAGAACGCACCATTATTCATCGACGATAGTCCGAACATGAGTTTGATGGAGATCCGTGCGAAATGCCGCCGATTGAAGCAGACGAACGATCTGAAATTAGTGGTGATCGATTACCTGCAGCTCATGACTTCCGGCAAGGCCGTGGAAAGCCGCCAGCAGGAAGTGTCTGATTTCTCGCGTGCATTGAAGCTGCTTGCCAAGGAATTGGAAGTGCCGGTGGTGGCGCTGAGCCAGCTGAACCGTGGCCCCGAAATGCGTCAGGATAAAAAGCCGCAGCTTTCGGATTTGCGCGAATCCGGTTCTATCGAACAGGACGCCGACGTGGTGTTCCTCGTGCACAGGCCGGACGCCTACGACAAGGAAGATCGCCCGGGCGAGGCCGATATCATCATGGCGAAGCATCGTAACGGTCCGACGCAGACGTTCAATCTCGCGTTCCTTGGCGCATACTCCAAGTTCAAAGATATGCCGCAGGACTACCAGAGCCAACAGGAGGTATAGCATGGCGTGGAACTCATTCGCAACGCCGTTGATCGGCAAGGCCGTGCGTGCGGCCTCCCGCCTGGCACATGGCGGCGGCAGCGCGTTCCCCGGCAAAATCGTGGAACGGATTGACCCGCAATTCCTCGCACGCACCCTGCAGCAGCTACCGCTTGGCGTGGTGCTCGTATCCGGCACGAACGGCAAAACCACCACCACGCGCATGGTGGCAAGCATGCTGGAATCGTTGGGATTGAAGGTATTCACCAATCCGACCGGATCGAATTTCACCCGCGGCGTGGTCTCGTCGCTGCTGGCCGAAGTCTCGCTCGGCGGCAAACTGGACGCCGACATCGCCGTACTGGAACTCGACGAAGCGTACGCGGTGCATTTCGTCAAACAAGTGCAACCCGACTACTGCCTGCTGCTCAACGTGATGCGCGACCAGCTCGACCGTTTCGGCGAAATCGACAATACCGCACGACTGCTGAGCAAAGCCGCCGAAGCGACCACCGGAACCGTAGTGCTCAATCGTGAGGATCCACGCATCGCACGACTTGCTGACGTCGCACATACTGAAGATGGTGTGGAAGTGCGCTATTTCGGTCTTGACGGGTCGTTGCGCAGCTTCTTCCCGTCCGACGACGACATGCGCACGACAGTCGATACTGCATCGTCCGCAAATATTGAGATTGACGATGCTGCAGTGATTGCGAAAACTGGGGAAAATGCAGAAAAATCGGAAGATGCGGCAATTGCGGAACAGCTACCAGCTGACGTGACCTTGCTTGCCGTGGGCGACCATCGTGCCAGTTTCGGCATCGACGGTGAAACGTACGAAACCGGTGTGAGACTGGAAGGCGTGTACAACCTGTACAACGCGGCGGCCGCGCTGGCCGTCGTGCGAGCGGTCGTAGCCGATGCGCAAGCAATGTTCCTGCCGTTCGAGCAGAACGTAACCGACGAACTATTGCGACAAGTGGGAATCTCACAGCGCATGATCGACTTCGCGCATTCCACCACGCAAGCCATGATCGACGCGGCAGCCGAAGTCACTCCGGCGTTCGGACGCGGCGAGGTCATCGACGTGAACGGCTCGCCGGTGGAGCTGCTGCTCGTCAAAAACCCCATGGGATTCCGTCTGTCGCTCGCATCCTTCACCCCTGAAGGCTGCGACACCATGATCGCCATCAACGACGAATACGCCGACGGGCGTGACATGAGCTGGCTGTGGGACGTGGACTTCTCCTCGCTGCGAGACACCGGTGTGGCCATGGTTTCGGGCGTGCGTGCCTGGGACATGGCGTTGCGCCTCGAATACGATCAGGTGCCGGTGAATAGCGTCAACACGGAACTTGAAGAGGCCGTCTCAACGTTCGTGAACGCGAATCCGGGCACCCCCAAGCACATTTACTGCACATACACGGCAATGCTCAAAACGCGAGCCGCGCTCGGCAAAATCGCCGAAGTCGCCGACGCTGGCGTGGGCAAATAACAGCGCGAATCCGCGCAACGCATGAAAACGCATGAAGAACGTATGAAACGCATGAGGGAGACGATATGAGCCAGGTAATCGACATCGTGTCGCTATATCCGAAGGACATGAACATTTACGGCGACTCCGGCAACGTGCTCACCATCCAGCGCCGTCTCGCCCTATACGGCTACGAGCGCGCGTGCACGCCTACAATCAGGGCGACGCGTGGCCCGAACACGTCGACATGATTCTGGGCGGCGGCGGCCAAGACACCGGCCAGAAGAAAATCATCGACGACTTCTTCAAACGCGCCGACCTGCTGCGATCGCTGGCCGCCGACGGCACCCCCATGCTCATGATTTGCGGTCTGTACCAGCTGTTTGGCGAATATTTCGAAACGGTGGATGGCTCCCGACTCGACGGCATCGGCGTGATCGGCGCGTACACGGTCGGGCAGGAAGTGCGCATGATCGGCAATCTGACCGAGCATTCCGCCGATTTCGGTGACATCATCGGCTACGAAAACCATTCCGGCCAAACCTTCCTGCGCGAAGGCGTGCAGCCGCTCGGCACCGTCGACGCGGATAGCACCGGCAATAATGGCGAGGATCATACGGAAGCGCCCGCGTCAACAATGTGATCGGCACATACATGCACGGCTCGCTGCTGCCGAAAAACCCCGCGATCGCCGATTTTCTGATCCGCACCGCCGCAGAACGCCGGTATGGTTCGTTCGATCCGGCCGCTGCAGGCAGACGGAAGCGCAGCGTGCGGAACTTGATCGCATCAACACGATTGCCAGCAACGCGCGTCGCGTGGCCATGTCACGCCCGCGCTGATTGTTTTCGCGCTGTTTCGTAGTTTTCGCGTTTTCGTACGCTGTGAGCATACGGCAGCGAGTCTTCCGCAGAATTGTAACGATTGACTAGTTTCGTTGACGTTATTTGTGAAGAAAATGCGATAGAGTGGGTACCACCATCACCTAAGGAGGTAATCATGGCTGATTTTGATTTTGGTGACGGCCTGCGTAAGGTCTTCCTCGCCGGCGTTGGCGCTTTGGCGACCACGGTTGAGAAGAGCCAGGAAATCGTTGACGATCTCGTCAAGAAGGGCGAGCTGACCGTCGAACAGGGCAAGGCCCTCAACGCCGAACTCAAGCACAAGGTCGCGGAGGTCAAGGAATCCTCTGAAGCCAAGGCTGCAGAGGAAACCAAGGAAGCCGAACCTGAAGCCAAAGCCGAGTAACGTTCAATCGTTCACATCGCCGTCTGCTCGTCGCATCACGTTCAGACGGCGATTTGTTATGCGGAACTTGCGAAACATGCGAACGGCCGTGTGCGGAACGTAAGAAACGTGCGAAACATGCGAATCGCATGAAATACGCGGGACGCAAGTCTCCTCATGAATCCCACTCATCGTAATCCGACCAACGTTTGCGAGCAGCGATATGTCTTTGAATTCTCCGATCGAGCCGGATGCGGCCCGACCCGAAAGCGTGGAGCCGGTCACACTTTCCGACCGAGTCAACGCGGTGATCAATCCGACGGCGAACCCCTCGTCCGACGCGGCTGCGGCAACGGCAGCCAAATCCGCGGGAAAAACGGGAATCCCGCAATCGCAAGGCAAGCAGAACGACGCAACCTTACGCAATCCGAAACCATCGGACTGTTCGGCCCGCGTAAAGACTCATTCTCGCAGCGCTACCACCTGACTCGTCGAGGCAAACTGAAGCGACTTGCGCAAATCGCGCAAATCGTCAACCAATTCGACATTGTGCACGGCCTGACCCCCGTCAAAATGCGGCTCATGTTCGAAGCGCTTGGCCCAACTTTCGTGAAAGTCGGGCAGATCCTATCCATGCGATCCGAAATCCTGCCCCAATCGTTCTGCGACGAACTCGCCAAACTGCGCGCCGACGCCGACCCCATGCCGTACGGCACCGTCCTGCAAGTGCTGGAAGACGAATACGGACGCCCGGCAGGCGAAATCTTCGACCATATCGACGCCACACCGCTCGGATCGGCAAGCCTCGCGCAAGTGCATCGTGCGAAACTCACTACCGGAGAAGATGTGGCCGTCAAAGTGCAACGCCCGGGCGTGCGCGAAACCATGGCACAGGATGTGTCCATCATGCGCACCATCGCACGAATAGCCGCCAAAACCATGCCCAGCGCCCAAGTGGTCGATCTCTCCGGCGTGGTCGAAGAACTGTGGGACACCTTCGAAGCCGAAACCGACTTCATGATCGAAGCGCGAAATCTGGCGGAATTCAAACGATTCTGCGAACACTACAAATACATGGACTGCCCGAAGCCATACTCCGACCTGTGCACCGAACACGTGGTGGTCATGGACTACGTCGAAGGCATTTCCGTCTCGCATCCTGATGAGCTCATCGAAGCGGGCTACGATCTGAAGGAAATCGGCACCAAACTGGTCGACAATTACGCCACGCAAGTGCTTGACGAAGGCTTCTTCCACGCGGATCCGCACCCGGGCAACATCATGGTGCGCGGCGGCAGATCGTGCTGCTCGACCTAGGCATGACGGGCCGCTTAATGCCAAAACCCGTTCCATCTTGAAAGACATGATTTTCGCGGTCGCCAAACAGGATTCGCCCGCGCTTGCCGACGGTCTGCTGCGTTTCGCCGGTGCCGAGGCCGATCCGGAGGATTATCCGGCGTTATTGGCCGACTTGGATGTGATCGTCAAGGAATTCGGCACAGTGGATTTGGCCGAGCTGGATATCGCCGCCATGCTCACCGCATTGACGCAAATGGCGCAACGACACGGCATTGAAGTGCCGAGCACCGTCACCACGGTCGGGCGTGCGCTGGTCACTTTGGAAGGCCTGCTCGACGAGTTCATTCCAGACGTGAATATGATTCAGATCATCTCCGACCATATCGCCGCAAGCACGTCGAAGAAGGATTTCGCCAAGGATGAGGCGAAATCGCTGGTTATCGAAGGTCATCAGGCGCTGCACAGCCTGCTCGCTGCCGCCAATGAGCTGAAAGTGGCCTCCCGTATGCTTACGCGCGGCCAGTTGCGCGTGAATATGGAGATGGTCGCTCGCAGGAACCGATCCATCTGCTTGCCAACATGGTGAACAGGCTTACGATGGCGCTGATCGTCGTCGGATTGTTCATCGGCTCGTCGATCGTGTACTATGCGGGCATCAAACCGGTGATTTTCGGTATTCCGATCGTTGGTTTCCTCGGCTATGTGATCGCGTTCGTTTTGTCCGTCTGGATCGTGTTCGACATTTACTTCAAGGGACGTTCCAACAAAAAGCGATGACGCTAGTCTAGGGGGAGAGTGGATTCGCGTTGGATGAGGCGGCAGGAAGGTATTCCGTGCGTGGTGGGGCTGGCCATTGATGGCGTCCATCAGGTAGCGGGCAGCTTTGCGGCCGATGAGTTCCGTTTCATTGTCGATGCTGGTCAGCGGCGGGCGGGAGCTCTTGGTGAGCACGTCCCAATTATCGTGGCCGATCACCGCCACATCCTCAGGAATGCGTAGATGCTGCGACTTCAACGCGTCAATGCATCCTCGTGCCAGCTGATCGCTCTGACATACCACGGCGTCGAACTTCACGCCTTGGTCGAGCAGCAGTCTGGTGGCGGCACGCCCCCAATTCTCGTCCCAACGGCCATAGCGAATCGGGCCAGCCGGTTCCAAACCAACCTCGGCCAACGCTTCCAACGCGCCCTTGGTGCGGTCGGTGGAGGCCGTATACGTTTCATCGCCGCCAATAATGGCGATACGGTTGCGTCCGCACGAAATCAGATGATTCACGGCCATGCGCCCGGCGTCCACATTGTCACACGTCACCGAACAATCGTTGGTGTCGGTGGAAGGACCATACACATACACCAGCGGCACGCCCCAATCACGCCCCAGCGACGGGCGCGGATTCGTCTCGCACTGCACAATCAGCAGGCCGTCCACTTTCAGCGACAGCAGTTTCTCTACATGGCTGCGTTCCAGCGCATCGTCACCGCGAGCATTGGCGAGTAGTACCGATGTCGATTGTGCGCGCAGCTCGTTTTCGGCGCCAATAAGAATAGGCGTGGAGAAACGGCCTTGCAGATCGGAAGTGACCAAACCGATGGTTCCGCTTCTGCCGCTTGCCAACGATTGCGCCAGCTTGTTCGGGGAATAGTTGAGTTGCCGCGCTGCCTCCATCACGCGCTCGCGGGTGTCTTCACTGACGCGCGGTTTGCCATGCAGCGCCTTTGAAGCCGTTGCCAAAGACACGTTGGCCAGCGCTGCTACATCTTCAAGCCTTGCTGTTGAGTGAGTATCTGCAGTTGCCATGATGTTCCCCTTTTTTACGGTGTGACGAAAACGTTGGCTGCGCGTCGATGCGCTTCGCCGCCCTTGTATTGCGTAATATTATACGACAAAACTGCGAAAGTTTTCGCATCGTGTCAAAAAGTGGACAAAACGGCTTTATATAGCCGATTGCTGACATTTTCACTTGCAAATTGCGAAACTTTCGCATTTGCGAAAATGAACACATTTTTCTTTCGCATTTTCTGCATCTCACGTCATTTTTTGCTGTCATAAACGATTCTTAAAATGCTAAGAATCGTTTATTTATAACGGTTTTATCGACATGAATACCTTTGCATTCTGATGTGCGAAAGCGATTTTGCAAAATCTGGAGAAAACCATATACTGAGAAAAGGCTTTCGCACTACGGTTCAATCGAAGGAGAACAACCGGAAATCGTGAAGGCAGACGCGGAAGGCCCGCCGGATGGCTCAAAGCTGAGCGATACATAGAGGAAGAAGTAGACATGGTGTCTTTCAACAAGGTCACTCGCGTTATTGCCGGCATCGCGGCAACCGCGTTGCTTATTCCGATGGCTGCATGCGGCGGTGGTTCCAGCAGTGGTGGATCCGCGGCTCCGGCCGATATTCCGGCAGCCGGCACTGATGACGGCACTGAGATCACTCTGTGGACCCGTTCTCCGCTGGAGCGTCAGGCCAAGAACGCGGTGAAGGCCTACAACGCCTCCCACAAGAACCAGGTCAAGCTGGAAATCATTCCGAACGACGATATGGAAGGCAAGGTTGGTGGTGCTTCCCAGACCGATTCCCTTCCGGACATTCTCGCCGGTGACGTGGTGCGTATTCCGTACTGGGCTTCTGAAGGCATCTTCACCGATATCACCAAGCAGATCGACGGACTCGACAACAAGTCCGACCTGCAGCAGGGCCACATTGAAGCCGGTACCGTGGATGGCAAGGAATACACGCTGCCGTTCATCACCGACGTTTCCGTGATGGTATGGAACAAGAATCTGTACAAGGAAGCAGGTCTTGACCCGGAGAAGGGTCCGAGCAGCATCGACGAGTTCGTTGAGCAGGCCAAGGCGGTCGCGGCCCTCAACAAGGACGGCGTGGCAGGCTCCTACTTGGCCGGCCAGTCCGGTGGCGCTCTCGTGTTCGACCTGTTCCCGTCCGTGTGGGCTGACGGCGAATCCGTGATGAACGCAGATGGCACCGAAGCCACCCTCGCAACGATTCCATGAAGCCGTGCTCGACGCCTACAAGGAACTCGCCAACACCACCAACGGCTTGGGCGCAGGCTCCAAGGAAGAAACCGGTGCCACCTGGACCGCTCCGTTCGCCAACGGCAACATCGGTGTGATGCCGTATCCGAACACCTCTTCCACCGCACTGTTCGAAGCTGAGAAGGACGGCGGCTTCGAAGTGGGTGTCACCCCGATCCCGGGCACCAAGGAAGGCAAGACCTCCACGTTCCTCGGCGGCGATGCCATGGGCATCTCCAAGGACTGCAAGCACGTCGCTCAGGCTTGGAACTTCCTCGCATGGCTCATGAGCGATGACGCCCAGAAGGAAGTCTTCGCAGCCAACGGCGACACCGCATCCAACATCCAGACCCTGAAGACCGCCTACGACGATGCCGATCCTCGCGTCCAGACCATCAACTCCGTAATCATCGACGGCAATGGCCAGACCCCGAAGTCCGCAGCTTTCAATGAGGCCTTCAACGCAGCCGGTTCCCCGTGGCAGCTGCTCATCCAGAACGCAGTCTGGGGCGATGGCGATCTCAAGGCCGACAACCAGGCCATCACCGACGTGCTGGGTCAGTGAGGTGAGCCACTGAAAACAAACTTCTCCTCCTTTTTCTCCTTTCCCCGATTTACATAACTTAAGAACAACTGAATATCGAAAACAAAAATCGACAGACCACAGTTGTGGTCTGCCATGGAGATCGACAATACTTCAAAAACAATGTCGGTCTTCATGGCGGATTTCAACGGCCGCACGAGACGGAATCGCACTTCCAAACGCATATCCAATCGCTTGGCCATTTATGTCGAAAACCCCGAACGATTCAAGAGAGAGTCGCCAAAAGTGTTCCAAGGAGGGAATATGACTACTGTTTCCAAGAACGCTGCGCCAGTGAAGACGCATCGTTCCAAGGCCAAGGCGGAGGCAACCCGTCGTGGCCTGCTGTATGCGCTGCCTGATTGCTGATGATCATCATGCTGTTCTTCGTGCCAATCGTGCTGCTCGTCATCATGGCCGGTTCCCGCTGGTCGTTGATGGGCGGTAACCGTGGTTGGAATTTCCCTGAGAATTTCGTCAAGGTTTTCGAAAATAAACTGCTCGGACAGTCGGTGTTGTTCACACTTGAATACACCGTGATCGTCACGATTTTCCTGCTGGTGCTCGGCCTTGGCCTGGCGCTGATCGTGCAGGAAAGCACCAAGTGGAACAATATGCTGCGCACGTGCTTCCTGCTGCCGTCCGCAACCGGTCTCGCCTCCGCTTCGCTGCTGTTCTACGCGCTGTACTCCCCGCAGGTGGGTCCCGTCACCAAGATCCTGAGCTTCTTCGGATTGATGGATGAGGGCGGCTCCGTGCTCGCCACCGGCCAGAGCGCGCTGTGGGCCACCATTATTGTGATCGTCTGGCGTTTCTCCGGCTACTACATGCTGCTTATGATGATCGGCCTGCAGGCATTCCGGGCGACCTGTATGAGGCCGCGCGCATGGACGGTGCTGGCACGTGGCGCATTTTCCGTTCCATCACCCTGCCGCTGATGAAGCGACCATCGTGATGTGCCTGATCTACTGCGTCACCGGTTCCATCCTCGCGTTCGACCAGTTCTTCATTCTGACCAAGGGCGGTCCGAACAATTCCACCATGACCGTGGTGCAGCTCATCTATAACTTCGCATTCGATTCCAAGAAGGATCTGGGCATGGCGGCCGCACTGTCGCTGATCGTGCTTGCGGCCCTCGTAGTGATCAATTCCATCCAGATGCGCGGTATGCGCGACAACACCAAGTGAGCAAGGGGAGGGAACTCACATGACTACTCCATTGTGGAAGCGCGTAATCGTCTATATTCTCGAAGGTCTGCTGGCTCTGGTCTTCATTTCGCCGCTGATCTGGGTGGTGGTCTGCTCGTTCAGTCCGCAGCCTGGTTCCGCACAATCCAAGGGCTGGGGTGTGAACAACTATCTGACGTTGTTCGGCTACCAGGAAGGCCTGCCGAAGTACCTGTTCAACTCGGTGGTGGTGACGTTGGTCGCCGTGGTGTTCTCCGTGGTGGTGTGCACGCTCGCAGGCTATTCGTTCTCCCGTTTCGACTATCCGGGCCGCAATCTCGGATTCATGGTGACGCTGTCCATTTTGATGGTACCGTATGCGTCTCTGCTGATTCCGCTGATGGTGTGGTACAAGGATATTGGTCTGAACGATTCCTTGCTGGGTGTCGGTTTGGTTATTACCTTGTTCCAGCTGCCGATGAGCACGTTCATCATGCGTAATGCTTTCGATGCGATTCCGAAGGATATGGAAGAGGCCGCCATGGTCGATGGCTGCAACTCCCTGCAGTCGTTGATTAAGATTCTGGTGCCGGTCGTCAAGCCGTCGATGGTCACTGTCGGTCTGCTTGCTTTCCTTGAGGCTTGGAACAATTTCATGATTCCGCTGTACCTGTCGAGTTCGTCGAACGCCACGTTGCCGCTCGCTTTGGTGAACATGCGTCAGCAGACTATGGGCGTCATTGATTACGGTGCCACCGAAGCTGGCGTCGTGATTCTGATGATCCCCGCAGCCATCCTTTCCTAGCCCTCCAGAAGTACTACGTCAAAGGTTTATGGCTGGAGCCGTCAAGGGCTGACATCTGGCGATGTCAGCCTTGGGAGACAGCCCAGTGGACTGTTTCCAGGCTCGGCCTGAGCAGGGCCGAAGGCGGAGTAGCCAAGAGCCGTCAAGCTGGCGAAGTCTTAATCTTAAGGAAATATCATGAATGTAACTATTACTTCTCCTTTCTGGAAGCAGCGTCGCGACCAGATCGTTGAATCCGTCATTCCCTATCAGTGGGGTGTGATGAATGATGAGATTGCCACTGAAGTTCCGGATGATCCGGCTGCAATCAGCTTGCCGATAATAAAAGTCATGCCGTGGAGAATCTGCGTATCGCAGCCGGTGATGAGGCCGGTGAATTTCATGGCATGGTCTTCCAGGATTCCGACATATATAAGTGGTTGGAGGAAGCGGCTTACGCACTGTCGTATCATCCTGATCCGCAATTGCGGGAACTGTGCGATGAAACCGTCGACCTCATCGCACGTGCGCAACAATCGGACGGATATTTGGACACTCCGTACCAAATCAAAACCGGTGAATGGGCGCATCGTGAGCGTTTCACACTGATTCAGCAAAGCCATGAAATGTATGTCATGGGCCACTATATTGAGGCTGCTGTCGCCTATCATGAGGTGACCGGTAACCAGCAGGCGCTTGACGTGGCGTGCCGTATGGCGGATTGCATCGATGCCAATTTCGGTCCGGAGGACGGCAAGATCCACGGTGCTGATGGGCATCCGGAAATCGAATTGGCGTTGGCGAAGCTGTATGATGCGACCGGTGAGGAGCGCTATCTGAATCTGGCGCGGTATCTCATCGACGTGCGTGGTCAGGATCCGCAGTTCTACGCCAAGCAGATCGCCGCTGTCGACAACGACTACATTTTCCGGGATCTGGGATTCTACAAGCCCACGTACTTCCAAGCCGCGCAGCCGGTGCGCGAGCAGCAGACCGCTGACGGCCATGCTGTGCGCGTGGCCTATTTATGCACTGGAATCGCACATGTGGCGCGTATTACCGGTGATCAGGGCTTGCTGGATGCGGCGCATCGTTTTTGGAACAACATCGTGTCGAAACGCATGTATGTAACGGGTGCGATCGGTTCCACACATGTGGGGGAGTCGTTCACGTACGATTACGATCTGCCGAACGACACCATGTATGGCGAAACGTGCGCTTCTGTGGCGATGAGCATGTTTGCCCGCCAAATGCTTCTGTTGGAACCGAATGGTGAATATGCCGACGTGCTTGAGCGTGAGCTGTTCAATGGTGCCATCGCGGGCATTAGCCTTGATGGCAAGCAGTATTACTATGTGAATGCGTTGGAGACTTCGCCGGACGGTTTGGACAATCCGGATCGGCATCATGTGCTTTCGCATCGTGTCGATTGGTTTGGCTGCGCATGCTGCCCAGCTAATGTCGCGCGATTGATCGCGTCGGTGGACCGTTATGTGTATACCGAACGTGACGGCGGTCGCACGGTGCTCGCTCACCAGTTCATTGCGAATCAGGCAAGTTTTGATTCCGGGTTGCATGTGGAGCAGCGTTCCGATTTTCCGTGGAACGGTCATATTGAGTACATGCTGGAATTGCCCGCTGAGGCGGCTGATTCGGTACGTTTCGGCGTGCGTATTCCCACATGGTCGGCTGATTCCTATGCGCTGACATGCGATGGTGTTGCTGTGAAGACGGCTCCGGAAAACGGTTTCGTATATTTCGCAGTTGCTCCGGGAACTGCATTGCATGTGGTGCTGGATCTTGATATGGCAGTGCGATTGGTGCGTGCCAACTCTCATGTGCGTTGCGATGCAGGTCGTGTTGCGGTGATGCGCGGTCCGCTCGTCTATTGCGCGGAGCAAGCCGATAATGCCGGCGATCTGTGGACGTACCGTCTTGCTGATGGCGTGGATGCTGCGGATGCCACGGTTACTTTCGAGAGTGATTTGCTTGGAGGTGTTGACGCGGTGACGTTGCCTGCCGTTCGTGAGGCTGCGGATGCCGTGGACGCCCCGTTGTACATGTCCGCTCAGCGTGACGCCTCAGATGAGCGGACGTCGCTCAAGCTGGTGCCCTACTACGCATGGGCCAACCGCGAACTCGGCCAAATGAACGTGTGGTTGCGCAGCTAAACAAAAGAAAGACTTGCTACCCGGCGCTATGAGTGCATGGTGCCGGGAAGCGGGTGAGCGCGGCGTGATCGATTGGAGCCGAATGCGCCGCGTTGACTGGAATGAGAGACCGGCTGCCCCTTATGGGGTGGCCGGTTTTGTCATAGCCCCTAGTATAAGACGGGAAAATGCGAAAACTTCCTTTTCGCATAAAAGCCATCGTATGGCAGTTCACTTAGAAAAGCATTGGAGAAAACTGAAAGAAAATTTGCGAAACCGTATTCGCGTCATGTATTCTTGAAATGTCGGTGGACGCTCCAATCTCATGTCCATCGCACGACTCTCATTCCTACAGAAAGAAAGTTGGATGCCAGGGAACGAGCCTTGGCAACCAAGGGCCAACGATGGTCCATGTAGGAGGAATTGATGACACCATCAACAAGGAAGAAAGGGATTGTCACGTCATTGGGCGTGCTGACGGCAGTGGCCACACTGTTGTCTGGCGGTGTGACGACCGCATACGCCAATGACGCGCTGGCCAATCCGAACTCTGCCATGGGGTATCCGAGTTTCAAGGGGGCCGCCGACCCGATTCCGGCACCGGCGTCGCTTTCGATCCCTCGACAAGCTACCTCAAGCAGGTGTTCGATGCGGATGTTGCCAACGGTGCCGGAACCGACACCGCACACGACTTCTGGATCGACAAGATGCTGACGCGCACAGGCACCGCACCAAACGGTACCGGCACCAACGATGCTGGCGACTACAACTATGCGGGCGCAGACAAGAACGAATACCTGTTCTCACGTGGCCGTGCCGCATTCATGTACACGCATACGCCGGAAGCACTTGGTTTCGTAGGAGATGTCGCATACTGGGATCAGACCGGCAACGACGGCTTTACCGTTGAGGTAAGCATTGGCGGTTCCAAGCAGACCCTGCGCGAGAACACCGACAAGCGCAAGCAGACGCCAAGCTACTTCACCACGGAATTCACCAACGGCGACAAGACCATTACCGTCACCGAAGTCAAGTACATCACCTACACCAATGTGATGGTCGCGAATTTCACCATCACCAGCACCACCGGCGGTGACGTAACGCTGACAGCAGCCTCGCCATTCGCACAAGACGGCAATGACGGCGACACTGAACTGACCGGTCGCTTCAATGTGAAGAACGATCTGACCACCATCTATCCACGGTTCTCCGGCAACGGTTTCACCGTAAAGGACGGCAAACTCGCTTCCACCCTCACCTTGGAAGCAACGTGCCACAAACCACCAAGCTGCAGCTTGGCCTGATCGCCAACGAGTTGCCGGACTCCACCGCGGAATACGAAGCCCGATTCAACGGCGATCTCACCGATCCGGCCGCTTCCTACAAGGATTCCGTGACCACCTACAACCAGTGGTGGGTCGATAACATTCCTTACGTGGAAACCCAGGAACACAATATCGACAAAACTGTGTTCTACCGCTGGTGGCTGAGCCGTTTCAACATGTTGGACGCCAATATGCCGGGCAATACGTTCCAGTATCCGACCTCCATCGAAGGCGTGCTCGGATACAACAACCAGATCGTGCTGACATCCGGCATGTTCATCAACGACACCAAGTGGTTCCGTAACGCCGAATACTCGTACGGCACTTGGGTGTCGGCCGGGCAGACAGCCAAGAAAGGCCAGTCCGGGTATTACTACTACCACGACAATCCGGGCGATCCAGTCAATTGGAACCACAGCTACACGCAGTACATCACCAAGGCCGGTTGGGACTCCTACAAGGTACACGGCGGCCCGTCATCATTGGCTGAAGCGTTGGGTGATTACGGTTCCGAAGATGTCAAAGGTCTGCTCAATTCGCAAAGCGAGCCAGACAGCAACGACAACCAGAATAGCAACGGCAACAAGCTGATCGACTGGTCGTGGTGGTCCATGACCGGCAACGATGCCGACGCGGTGTCGTTCTCCGAACCCGGTCGTTCCGGCCAGCGTATGGACCGTGCCGACGGTTCCGCCAACATGTGGCCAACGCCAATGCCGCCGCGCAAGCATACAAGGCTGCCGGAGACACCGAAAAAGCCGCTGAAATGCAGCAGATCGCCGACGCCATCAAGCAGGATGTGCTCGACAACCTGTGGGATTCCGACAGCAAACTGCTGCTGCACAAGTGGCTGAACGACGGTCAATTCGCGAAATACAAGGAACTCAACAACTACTATCCGTATTCCGAAGGTCTGATGCCGATCGGCAATGATGATTACGATAGTGCGTTGCGCTTGTTCGAAGATGCCGACGAATTCCCGATTTTCCCGTTCTTCACCGCGAATCAGGCAGACAAGAAGGCGCTGAATTTCCCAGGATCAAACAATTTCTCCATTATCAATGCAACTCCGCTGCTGCAAATCTATTCTGCGGGAATCCGTGATTATAATGCTGCAGACAACGGATATATCACGAACGAATCGTTCAAGAAACTGCTGTATTGGGTGGCGTTCTCGCATTATCAGGGAGGCGACAACCAGTATCCGGACCAGAACGAATTCTGGAATATGGATAATAATTCCGCAGGAAGCACGATTCCGGAGAAGAACGCCGACGCCAGCAAGAACGGTGGAAAGATCACCTACCGTTCCTGGATTCACCACACCCAGCTTGGCACCACCAACTGGACGATTGTGGAAGACGTGGCAGGTATGGTTCCGCGTGAAGACAACAAGATTGAACTCAATCCGATCGAGATTCCCGGTTGGAACCACTTCACCGTCAACAACCTGAGCTACCACGGCAGGATCTGTCGATCGTATGGAACAACGACGGCACCTACAACGCTCCGAAGGGATACACCCTGTATGTGGACGGCAACGCCGTGTTCACCTCCGATAAGCTCGCCCACCTCATCTACGATCCGGCCAGTGGAACCGTTGAGGTTGCCGATGATTCCGGAGCGGTGATCACCGGCGCGACCACCGCCACCATGCCGAACGCCAACGAAGTGACTTACGCATCGAACAGCAGGGTTACGCAGATCTTCGCGCAGTCCGGACAGAACGTGGACGAAGCGTCCAAGAGCCAGGCCAACGTGGCCAAGGACGCCGATGTGGAAGCCACTTACGAAACCAAGGGATACCCGGCAACCAATGCAGTGGACGGCAAGAACGTGATGGAATCCTTCTGGGGCACCAAGGGATCCAAGAACGCCAAGGATTCGCTGACCGTAACGTTCAAGAATGGCGTGCAGAACATCGACGACGTGCGTTTGTACTTCTACCAGACCTCGTCCAGCCAGACGATTGCCGGCTACAGTGAGCCGTCGGTGTACACGCTTGAATATCAGGATGAGGCCGGCGCATGGCATGTCCTGCCGAACCAGGTGCGTACGCCTACTTACGCGGGAGCCAACTACAACCGCGTGCAGTTCTCCAAGGTCGTGGCCAAAGCCATTCGTGCCACCTTCACTCCGCAAGCAGGTCAGGCCATTGGCTTGAAGGAGATTCAGGCCTACGAAACCGACATTGTGCCGGAAGGCGAACCTACGAACCAGGCGCCAAGCGTTGACGCCTACATTGCCAGCAGCACCTCGTCCGGTGCGCAGCTGGTGGGCACGGTGAAGGACGACGGCCTGCCGTCTGACACGCTCACCACCACATGGGAGCAGGTGTCTGGCCCTGAAAACGGCGAAGCGAAGTTCGTCGACGCAACCGCTGCCAACACTACGGTCACGTTCAACCGTGAGGGTGACTATGTGCTCAAACTCACCGCATTCGACGGTGAGAAGACCGGTTTCAAGGAAGTCACCGTTCACGGCATTCCTTCCGATGGCACGGTGAATGTGGCTTCACAGTCCACTGCGAGCGCCAGCTTCACCAATCCATATCAGGCGAAGGACAATGCAAGAAGGTTATCGACGGTCAGGTGTTGTATACCAATACTCCGAATGAGACCTGGAATAATTGGGGTGACAATACCGGTACCGAGCCGTGGCTGCAGCTTGCCTGGGATGGCACTGTTCCGTTGAAGAAGGCGAAGCTGTTCTTCTGGACTGACGGTGGCGGTGTGCCGATGGTCAAGTCGTGGAAGTTGCAGTATGCGGATGAGAATGGCGATTGGCAGGATGTGAAGCTTGCCGCCGGCCAGTCTTATACCACGATGCAGGGTGAAGGCAATGAGGTTCGTTTTGCCGAAACGGTGGAGACGAACAAGTTGCGTGTGCTGTTCCCGAAGGGTGCCATTGTTGGTGCTACCGAATTTGAGGCGTATGCGCTTGATCCGGTGAGCGTGGATGGCGTGAATCGTATGGTGCAGACTGGCAGCAAGGCTGCCGATGTGAATCTGCCGAAGACGGTGAGTGCCAGCTATACGGACGGTTCCCGTCGTGACTTGAGTGTTGCGTGGGATGCCATCACTGACGATCAGCTTGCTTCCGATAGCGAGTTTGCGGTTTCCGGAACGGTTATTGGCGCACTCGCTGGAACCAAGGCCACTATTGGCGTGCGTTCCGACGCGCAGTCTCAGACTGCTGGTGCGGCTCAGCCGATCGAACAGACGGTGTACCAGAATTCCAAGTCGGTGGCTTTGCGTCTGTGGTTCCGGTGCGATTCCCCAACGGCATGCTTGACGATCGCACGGTTATGTGGGATGAGGCAAGTGTTGCCGGCGTCAAGTTGGACACCATCGGCGATTATGAGGTGTCCGGCACGGCTGAGGTTCAAGCTCGCAGGCCAAGATTACAGTGCATGTGGTCGCCGATCCGAATGGTGGTGCCGATCCTGATCCTGAGCCGACGCCGGATCCCAAGCCGGAGCCCGATACTCCGTTGACTGGTTGGATTGAAGGCAGGGCCATTGACACCACGGTGAGTGCCGAGGCGAGCTGGTCTCCGGCTTCCGGCAAGCTCAACGATGGTGTGCTGGTTGACGATACGTGGCCGTCTGATGATGACGCCGATGTGAATGGCCGCGTGTGGGGCAGCTGGGGCCAAGCTTCCGCTGGCATGTACGCGCAGTACACCTGGAGCAAGGAAGCCACCGTCGATTCCAGCCGTGTGCAGTTCTGGCCAACTTCGCGGAGCGTAATGATGCCAAGGGTGGTTTGGATGTTCCGGACAGCTGGAAGATTCAGTACTTGGCTTCTGATGGTATATGGAAGGATGTGGAGAATGCGCAATACTCCACCGTGCGTAATTCCCCGGCCTCACGTGCCTCTGACGATGCTCAAGGCTGGAGCGTGGCCACGTTCACTCCGGTGAAGACCACGTCGTTGCGCTTGGTGCTTGATCCGCCGACCGCCGAGGGCGTCACCTTCGGTCTGGCGGTTGCCGAGTGGGGCGTGCATGCTGCGGAAAGCACTCCTGATCCAGAACCGACTCCTGACCCGGATCCAACCCCTGATCCGGAACCAAGCGTGGACAAGAGCAGGCTCGAATCCGCCATCAACGCAGCCGGTTCCGTGCAACAAGCTAATTTCACGCCGAACAGCTGGAAGCATTCTCCGAAGCCATGGGTAACGCTCAAAAGGTGTATGCGGACGAGAACGCCACCCAGGATCAGGTGGATGCGGCCATCAAGCAGCTTGAAGAAGCCCAGCAGACACTGGTGAAGAAAGCCGACACCACTGAGTTGAAGACGGTTCTTGACCAGGCACAGGGCGTCAGCGGTGACCTCTACACCGAAGCCAGCGCCAAGAAGTTGGCTGAAGCAGTGGATGCCGCCTCCAAGGTGCTGAACGATGAGAACGCCACCCAAGCTGATGCGGATGCCGCAGTCAAGCAGCTGACCGAGGCCATCGCCGGACTTGAACTCAAGCCAGCACCGAAGCCGGACGACGACAAGACCGACCCCAAGCCGAATGCCAAGCCTGGAAACAAGCCGGTTTCCAAGTCTGAAGTCAGTGCCGCAATCAGCAGCACCGGCAGCAATGTCATCGGCATCGCCGTCGTAGGAATGATCGTCCTGCTGACGGGAGCCGCCATCATGCTGACGCGCCGCAACCGCGACTAGCGCTAGCAATTGCTCAAGTCTCTTACGGATCGCACGAGGAATACCAACGTAGCCTAAGCAATCCGTAAGAGGACTTTTCAATATCCAATCGTGAAAACAGGAATATTCATGAGCTTTTCGCACATCTCACATGCGTCGATGAAGACGCTGGTGGCAGGCATCGCAGCCGCAGCCACCTTATGCACGGGAGCAATCGCAACCATGCAGACAGCCAACGCGGCCGACGCAAGTACCGCGCCCAGCATCGCCGGACACGCCTACAACGATCTGCCGGTCGGCAATCCCGACGTCACCGTCACACAAATCGACAACAGTGCGTTGCCGGCAACCCTTCGCAACCCCATCGGGCAGAACGAAGGAACCAATACCCCCAACGACCTGTCGCAAAACTACTATTCCGCAGACGCATCCACCTTGAATACGATGCAAACTCTTCGTATTCACCGGACACGACGAGGCCGAACCAACCTACGGGTCCTTCAATATGAAAGACTGGGGCGTCTACGTAACCGACAATCCGGAATCCGGCAAATGGACGCACTACAAGACCATCGCCAAAGCCGACCTGTTCGACTGGGCAACCGGCGACGGAGCCTACGCAGGACAGTAGTAGTCGACGATGCTGGCACCGCAGACACGGCCGACGACTGGTTTACTACTACGTTCCAGTCAAAGACAAGAACGCAGCCGCGGGAGCCGACCCGTTCTCCATCGGCGTGGCCAAATCAAAAAGCCCCCTCGGACCATGGGTCGACGCCATCGGAGCGCCGTTGCTGACTACCACGCAGACGCAAATCGAAACCATCGATCCCGCATTCTTCGTAGACAATGACGGTACCGGATATCTGCACTTCGGCACCTTCAACAGCGAACTCGCCGTAAAAATGCAGCGGGACGCCAACACTGGCCGCACCTCATATGTTGCCGTGGAAACCATGGGCGGAACGGCGGACGGAGCGCCGAAAATCTACAATATGCGTGACGCCGACGCGCTCGCCAACATACCCGACTACGATGCCAGCAAAGACGTGCTTGGCAGCGACTATGCGAACCAAGTGAACGCGTCGCTGACCTTGGGCAACAACGGCGGCGCTTATGCCAACGGGCCCAAAGGCTTCTTTGAGGCGGCATGGGTGTTCCGTGAAGGAGACACCTACTACAACGTGTACGACGGTGGCAAACCCGGGTCGGGAGTGGCGACCTGCGTGGAATCCAACTATCAGGCGTGCGTGCAATACTCCACGTCGGCAAGCCCTCTTGGGCCGTGGACGTACCAAGCGTAATCGTCGAATCGGGATCGTCCACCACCATGCATCCGTCGATTCAACGATTCGGCGGCAAATGGTGGGTCACCTACCACACTGGAGACAAGACTGGTGGTACTGACTTCCGCCGTGCAGTCTGCATCGATGAAGTGACGTGGAATGGCGGGCGCATGAACGCCGTTTCGCATCCGACCAAAGCCGAACGGTTGCAACCCTCACGCAACGTGGCCCCCTATGCGTCAGTGGACGCGACCTACACCGAAACACCCGCCTACAAGGGTTCCGTGAACGACGGGCGAGTGCTGGAAACTGCTGTAGTACCGCCGAACCATTGGACGAACTATCGAAAGATGCCACAAACACAATCCTCCGATTCACTGATCTACCAGTGGAATGGCGCTGTACGTGTGAATGGATCGAAAGTCTGGTTTGACACCGATGCGAACGCATTGCGTGCCCCTGCCTCATGGAAACTGCAATATCTTGACGCAGACGGTTCCTGGAAGGACGTGCCCAATTCCAGCGAATACGGCGTGGATACAGGCAAGAACGCGCCTAATGAAGTGACATTCGACGCAGTGACCACCACTGCGCTCAAACTTGACATGACCGCGCAAGCCGTTGACGGGGGCTATGCTTCCGTTGGCGTTCCTGAATGGGAAGTATACGCGCAACAGGGAGCAGTTGTGGCTGAACAGCAGCCGACGTCTACGCCAAGACCGGAGACGCGCCGGAATTGTCGAACACGGTGAAAGTCGCGTACGGCTCGGAAACAGTGGAAACTCCGGTTTTGTGGCGCACGGTGTCTGCTTCTTCGTATGCGCAGGCGGGTGAGTTCACCGTGCAAGGTGTGGTTGCTGGCATTGAAACCAAGCAGCAGGCTGATGATCTGACAGCCGGCAACGTAACCGTGACCGTACATGTTTCCGACGATTACGTAAAACCGGCTGATACCATTGCTCCTGCCGTGCGTGTGGCATTGGCTGGCACGGCTGGCAATGATGGTTGGCTGGTCACTTCACCGATCGCTCTTATTACGGCTTCCGACAATGCGGCTGCGCCGATCGCAAAACTCGAACTTGCGGTCGGGGATGGCGCATGGGTGACCGTCGGAACGAATGTGAACACTGCGGTAAAGGCTGTGACTGGCGAGGGTATAGTGAGTGTGCGTGCGCGTGCCACTGATGCGGCCGGCAATGTGAGCGAAATCGCTGCTGCGGAAGCGCGTGTGGATGCTACGGCTCCTACGGTAACCGCCTCGGTAGATACGGTTTCCCGCACTATGACATTGACCGCCTCAGATGGTGCTGGATCCGGTGTGAAAACGGTGGAATACCGGGTTGGAAACGGCGAATGGCAGCAATATGAAGAAGGCGCGGCGATTACTGCTTCTTCGTCGAAGCGCGAAACGGTGAGCTATCGGGCTTCGGACATTGCTGGCAATATGTCGGCTGCGGGCGTCAAAGATATTCCATCCGATACGTCGGTGCCGTTGGCCGGCTATATCGAGCAAGATGCCGTTGCTACTGACGTGGACAAAAAAGCGTCTTCTTGGACAGCTGGTGTTGCCGCGCTTAACGACGGCAAAACCATTCCGGGCGATTGCACGGTTGATAACGCCTGCATTTGGGGTACGTGGCCGAATACCGGTGAAATGAAGCTCGACTACGAATGGGATCGCGAAGTCACCATCGATTCCAGCCGTGTGCAATTCACCTCCGATGGAGGGGGCTTGGGAATGCGGCGTCGTGGAAACTGCAGTATTGGGATGCTGGAACGAATGCGTTTGTGGATATTCCCGATGCCACATATACATTGGTCACCAATGCTCCCGGCGCTTACGGTACCGATAACGGCGGATGGAGCGAGGCAACCTGGACTGACGCGGTGAAGACCACTAAGCTGCGCATGGTGATTCAATCCGGCAGTGCATCGCCGGCTGCCGCCGAATGGCAGGTTCATGCACCTGAACCGACTCCGGACCCGACCCCCGATCCGACGCCTGAGCCCGAGCCGGAACCAACGCCAACTCCAAAGCCGACTCCGGATATCGATAACAACGGCAAGCAGGACGGTAATAATGCCGAGCCTTCTGCGAAACCGCAATCATCGCAGCAATCTCAGTCTCAACGTAAGAAGAAGCTAAGCTCTACAGGCGTCGCTACTACGGCAATCGTCATTGCCATGACGGTGCTGGCCACGGCGGGGTGCTGCATCTTCGTGGCCAAGCGGGGCAAGCTGCGTAACTGAATCCAATATAAAAGTGGTAAGTTCTCAGCCTCGGCCTCTGGACTGAATATGTGTGCTTGACGCACTCAAGGTACCGCTACGCGGTCTTCGCGGCAAGCCGCTCACTCGCCTGAGGAAAGCCCATTGGGCTTTCCTCTTCACGGCTCAGTGGCCAAGCCTACGATCAAGCACACGTATTCAGCCGCCGACCTTTGGGGTCCGACCCCTACGTTTGTGTGAACTCGGACGTCATCGGACCCCATTTTGCTCATAACTCGCCTATGTATGGCAGATTTGCGGGTCTGTCAGGAAGCATCTCGCCTATATATGGCAGAAGACTTCGCTAAAAAGCCATATAGGGGGTATGAAAACGCATGTTTTCTGGCTCCAGTCTGCCATGTATAAGTGAGATGCCTCGTGACGAGACTCAAAATCTGCCATATATAGTCGAGATATGGCTCGGCTGTTGGTGGTTGAGACGGCGACATACGATCGCGGATCGCGTAGGTGGTCGCCGTTTTTGTGATTTATGGGCTAATCTCAGAAGAGACAGATTCGATGGCCGCGAACGGTGAGAACCAACGCGAGAGAATGCGCGAGCGGCCGCGTAAGGGAGGAAAGCCCATGTCCAAATCATTCGTCAACAAGGCGCTGCTCGGCAGCGCAGTCGCTGCAGGCGCCGCAGTGTGGGCGATCGCGCCGCGTACCTTCTCCGATAAGCGCCGCAATTATGTGCCGTCCATTCCCGACGTGTGGTACGCGCATCGTGGCCTGCATGACGCGGGTTCCGGTCTGACCGCGCAGTATGCCAACGAGAGCGGCGAGTATGTGGCGCTGGCACGTCGCATGGCCATGAAGGCCGGCTATGGCAGCCCCAGCGTGACTGGTGCGATCGCTCCGGAGAACTCGCTTGCGGCATTCGCAGCGGCTTGCGAAGCCGGCTATGGCATCGAGCTTGACCTGCAGATGACCGCCGACGGTGAAATCGTGGTGGTGCATGACGGCGATCTGATGCGCGTCGCCGGAGATCCGCGCCGTATCGCCGATCTCACGTACGATGAGCTGACCCGCATCCCGCTGTTCCCAACCGACGCCCCCGGTGCCGCCGTGGCAGCGCCGTTGCCGGGTTCGCTTGAGAAGCCGCCGCTGGTCACCACGCCTGACAGCGCTCCGGAAGGGTATTTCCAGCATGTGCCACTGTTCGCCGACGTGCTCAAGGTAGTGGCGGGTCGTGTGCCGCTGATCGTCGAATACAAGTTCGACGACAATTCCAAGTGGGGTTCGCGCGATGTCGAGCTCATGGAAAAGGGCGACGCGCTGCTGCAGGCCTATTCCGGCGCGTATGTGATCGAATCGTTCAATCCGGCAGCCGTCAACTGGTATAAGGAGAACCGTCCGGAAGTGTGCCGTGGCCAGCTTTCCTGGTGGCCGCAAGGGGAGGAGAAGCCGTCTGATCCGGCCGCGCTCGCCAAGGAATATGCGGCCGGTGCGCTGATTTTCGACTGGATTTCCCGCCCTGATTTCGTCGCCTACGATTGGCATGGCGGCAACAGTCCGCAGGTACGGTTGGCTCGTTTCATGGGTGCCGTTCCCGTGTCGTGGACAGTGCGCAGCCGCGACGAGCTCGCACAGTGCGATGACTGGTTCGACCATCATATTTTCGAGGCGTTCGTCCCCGACGAGCAGTAGAGGTTTTACATATGATTTCGGCCTGCCGCCGCATGATTTGCGTTGTGGCAGGCGTTTTTATTCGATTTACTTGATTGACTGATTGGGTTGATTCGGTTGAGCTCTGATGCGGTCAGTCGATCACGCCATATAGACGGTCGCCGGCATCGCCCAAGCCTGGCACGATGTAGCACTTGTCGTTGAGCTTCTCGTCGACGGCGCACAGCACCAGCTTGAACTTAATGGATGGGTCGAGGTTCTCCTCAACGAACTTCAGCCTTCCGGAGCGCCCAGAATGCACACGGCGGTAACATCCTTTGCGCCGCGCTCGGCCAGGTAATGTGTTGCTGCGACCAGCGTGCACCAGTGGCGAGCATCGGGTCGATCAGGAAGCACTGACGCCGCTCAGATCGTCGGGCAGACGGTTCGCGTACGTGATCTGCTGGGTTGGGTTCTCCTCGTCGCGCTTCATGCCAAGGAAGCCGACCTCAGCGGACGGGATCATCTTGGTCATGCCGTCAAGCATGCCCAGGCCAGCGCGCAGCACAGGCACAATGATCGGCGCCGGGGAAGCGATGTGCTTGCCTACCATCGGAGCGACGGGGGTCTCGATCGGCTTGTCCACGACTTCGACGTCGCGGGTGGCCTCGTAGGCCTCAAGCATCACGAGTTCGGAAACGAGCTCGCGGAACGTGGAGGACGGGGTGTTCTTGTCGCGAAGAACGGTGAGCTTGTGGTCCACCAGCGGGTGGTTCAAAACATGAATATCCATGTCTTCTAAGCGTAGTCCATAATCGCGAGGAAAAGCGCGGGAACTGGGAAAGGAGCCAAGAAAGAAACTGAAAATCGTATGAAAAAAGCAACGAAACTTAAGAAGAGGGAAAGCGCCGAACCACGAAAGCGCCTGTCGGCGCAAAGGCCGCTCGCAGCGGCAAAAAATGGAGCCCGGGGCTATGCATGGCCCGGCGCGAGTTCCTATTCTACAGATGCTGCAGACCGTACGTTACGTCGTGTCGCGAATTGATGGTGCGAGCGCCGTAAAACACTTCCGGTAGCGGTACAGAGGTGGGTGCAGAGGCAGGTGCAGGGGGCAGGCACGGAACGCGTTACTCCAGTTTTCCGCGACGCCACAGATTCGCCCCATGGCGAAAATCCTTGGCCGTGACGAACAGATTGCCGGCCGTGTGCATCAAACGGGACGATTTCGTACGTACTGCTTTTCCATGGCGGAAATACCGGAATCGCTGCTATCGGAACCTTCCGCAGCTTTCAATCGTGCGATCATATTGCGTGCCTCGATGCGCAATCCCAACGCAACCACGTCGGTGAACGCGGCCGCACGTTCCAGCGCAACCGCAAAATCGCCGGTGAACGCGCCTGCGAGAATCGAATCGGCAATATGCGCAATGTCATCTTCCGTGGGCGCCTGATCGACGCCGGCAATCGCCGAGGCGGTAGTGGCAACCGGCTCTCCAGCGCGCCACAACCGCGCGATCGACTCGCGATTCTTCCGCATCCACGTGCGCAGCAGATACAGCCGCCACAGAATGCCCGGCAGCGAATCCGGCTCGGCGCTGCTCCACAGTTCGGCGATCACGTCAACGCCCTCGCGGTCCACCAGCGTGAGCACGCGCTCCACCAGTTCGGCATCCTGCGTATGATGCACGCGGTCCAACAGTGCGGCCGCCGAAGCGTGGCTCATCTCGTTGATTTGCGCCGGATCGGCACCTCCCGCGATATTGTCGGCCATCATCTGGTCGAGTTGCCCCGGGCGGGCCGGACGCGGCGATCCGGTGTTGGTGAAACCGGCGGAACGGCTTGGTACAACCGATCCGGAACCGTAATGCATGCTAGTAGACAATGGGCGAAACCTTTTGAATATCGATAATGCTGGGACCTTGCGGCGTATCGATTATAAACAGCGCTACGGCGGTGCCGGTAGGCATGAACGGCGTTTTGGCGATGAGCTGCTTGGAGAGCGCTTTGCGGGCGCATAGTCCGCGCAAGTGATCGAACATGCCTCCGATAACCGGTCGGTGCATGCAGATCGCCGTGGTTTCGCGGGTCTCGAGCGTGAGCTGGATCTGCTTGAGGAACGCCAGCCATGCGATGGTCGGGTGCTCGGCGAAGGCGTCTTCCGTGAGCGCGTCGATGTGTTCCATCGGGCGTTCGGTCTGCCAGCTAAGCACCTGCAGTGTTTCCTGGCAGCGCAGCATGGTGAGGTTGCGAGGCGGGTTGGGTTGTAGCAGGCGAGTTCGCGGTTGAGTGCGAATGCCGCGGCCGCGCCTTTCGGAGTGATCGGCCGGTTCGCGTCGGTGCCTTTCCAGGATTTGCGCGATTCGGCTTTGGCGTGACGCACGATCATCAGATTTTGCGCGGTCGCGGCACCCTCCTGTACGCGGTCCACAAAAATGGCGAGGGTGTCTTTATCGGTGGAATGCGTGAGGATTTTACGTGCTTCACGTACGGAAACCCACACGATATCGTTGATTTCGCCTACATCCGCGCGATGCACGGGGCCGAATGCGTCAAGCAGATGTTCCGCATCATCTCCGGAAATCGGTTGCGCCATCCAATACAACGTGTGCTTGGTGTCGACGGCGCGATCGTGTGAATGCCGGGTTTTCTTGCCTTCTTCGGACAGTGGATATTCGACTTCGCACAGATACGGGCCGAGTGCGATGGAAACGCCTGTCTCCTCGCCGATTTCTCGCACTGCGGCATGACGATGCGATTCGCCCTGCTCGAGTTTGCCTTTCGGCCAGCTCCAGTCATCGTACTTTGGTCGATGCACGATGCACACTTCAATGCTGTTGAGTTGTTCCTTTGGAGTTTTCTGCGCTGCGATTGCTGGATTTTCCGCGATTTCGCTACCGGTTTTCCACCGCCATACAATACCCCCGGCGGCTTCTACGACACGTCTCATGCTCTCGCTCATATCTTTCATTGTAAGTGGTTGGGCACGGGTTTCCCATGATTGCGCGACGGCAATCGTGCCATCCGAGTTTTCCTGCGTTTTCCCACGATGGTGATCGCGTATGCCGCAACATAGGAAATGGCCGATTCTGCAACAGCAGAATCGGCCATTTCCTACGGTTTAGTGCCTTGCCGGTCGGCGCGTATGCTTCTTGATGAGATATTCCTGGGAATCGACCAGCGGGCGACCCTCCTCATCCTTCGCATGACGCACGTAGGTTCCGTCGGCTGCCATATGCCACGAGGTGGTGGAATCGGCCATTTGCAGATCCACGTACTTGATCAGCTCGTCGATCTGCTCCGGAGCGGTGATGCGTACCAGCGCTTCGACTCGACGGTCGAGATTGCGGTGCATCAGATCGGCGGAACCGATCCACACTTCCGGACCTGCGGCCGGACCTTCACCGATCTGCGGGCCATCGGAGTTCGCGAATGCGTAGATACGGCTGTGCTCGAGGAAACGACCCAGAATGGAACGCACGCGAATGTTCTCGGAAAGTCCTGGAACACCCGGCTTGAGCGCGCAGATGCCGCGTTCCACGATGTCGATCTTCACGCCGGCCTGGCTTGCACGGTACAGCGCGTCGATGGTCTTCTCGTCCACGATGGAGTTGACCTTGATCTTAATCCATGCTTCCTTGCCTGCGCGTGCCGCATCCTCTTCGCGGCGGATGCGCTGAATCAGACCGGAACGTACGGTACGCGGCGCTACCAGCAGACGGTGGAAGCTCGACTTCGGCGCATAACCGGACAGCTGGTTGAACAGGCGGGTCATATCCTGGCCGACCACCGGATCGCAGGTCAGCAGGCCGAGATCGGTGTAGATGCGGGCGGTCTTCGGATTGTAGTTACCGGTGCCACATGGCAGTAGCGGCGCAGGCCGTCGGCTTCCTGACGCACCACAAGGCTCAGCTTGCAGTGGGTCTTCAGGCCCACGATGCCGTACACCACGTGCACGCCGGCGCGTTCCAGCTTGCGTGCCCATGCGATGTTGGCGTCTTCGTCGAAGCGTGCTTGATTTCGACCAGTGCCAGCACCTGCTTGCCCGCATGCGCCGCGTCGATGAGCGCGTCGATGATCGGGGAGTTGCTGGACGTACGGTACAACGTCTGCTTGATGGCGAGCACCTTCGGATCCGCCGCAGCCTGCGCTAGGAACGCCTGAACGGAGGTAGAGAACGAATCGTACGGGTGATGCAGGAGGATATCGCGTTCGCGAATCGCTGCAAAAATGTCTTGCGCGCGGGACGACTCCACCTCGGCAATCTGGCGATTGGTGGTCGGCACGAACGAACGGTACTTCAAGTCCGGACGGTCGATGCCGCCAAGTTCGAAGAGCACGGTCGCATCGAGCGGTGCCGGCAGGCGGTACACCTCATCGGCACTGACGCGCAGCTGATCGGCGAGCAGCTGGGAAAGGAACGGGCTGGTCTCGTCGGAAATCTCAAGACGGATCGGCGGTCCGAAACGACGGCGCAGCAGCTCCTTCTCCATGGCGTTGAGCAGGTTCTCTGCATCATCCTCTTCCACGTCGATATCCTCGTTACGGGTAACGCGGAAGGATCGCGCTTCCTTGATGATCATGCCCGGGAACAGGGATTCCAGGTGTGCGATGATCAGGTTCTCCATGGTGATGAAGCCGTAGCGCACGTTGGTGGCATCGTCGTCGGTCATGTCGTCGACGGGCACGAGACGGTTCAGGTTTCCAGGAATCTTCACGCGAGCGAAGTGGGACTTGCCGGAAGCCGGGTTCTCCACCAGCACGGCGAGGTTGATGGAACCGCCGGAAATGTACGGGAATGGGTGGGCCGGATCCACGGCGAGCGGCGTCAGAACAGGGAACACCTGCTGACGGTAGTAGCGAGACAGGCGCTCCTGTTCGGCGGCGGTGAGCTTGTCCCAGCTCAGCAGCACGATCTGTTCCTTCGCCAGGTCGGGAAGAATGTGATCGATCATGTAGTGCGCGTGCTCGTCCTGCAGGCGGTGCGCCTGCTCGCTGATGGCGCGCAGCTGCTGCCTTGGGCTCAATCCGGAGGCGGCCGTCACGGCGATGCCGGTGTCGATGCGGCGCTTCAGACCTGCGACGCGAACCATGAAGAACTCGTCGAGGTTGTTCGCGAAGATCGCGGCGAAGCTTGCGCGTTCGATGATCGGCAGATCTTCGTCTTGGGCAAGTTCGAGGACTCGTTTGTTGAACTTCAGCCAGCTCAACTCGCGGTCGAAGAAGCGGTCGTTCGGCAACGGCTCTTCGCCGGCCTGAAGCTCACGCTTGTCGTTTTTATCGGTCTCGGCGATATGCTCAGCTATCTGGCTGCGCAAGATCGCCTTCGAGGGTGCGTCAAAAATCTGTGCCATACTTTCCTACTTTATCCTTAAGCAGCTGGAAATGCTGTAAAAAGCCGGCAAAATTTAGCTGGAGTTAACATTCGTTCGCTCATTGTGCAAATTATGGTGTCGACACGCCGTGTTTTTGTCGCAAACGCACGCAAACGAACAAACACGCCTTGCGTTTCGCACACGATGGAGCATTTTTATGATTCTTGCGATCGTAAAGCAACAGTTGCGACAAATACGGAACATCAGCCGGTTTCGGTTTGCGATTGCCGGATTGCTGAGCATAATTACGAAGTACAAGAACAACTTAAAGAGCAGAGCCCACAAAGAGTGTATGGCCAAGATAGGTCGTTACGTTGAACGGGCATTGGATAGACTTACCGTTACGACGATGTTGTTGTGCAGAGATTCTGCCCTTAAGGTTCTTGCAAGGAAGGCCCGCTCCGGCGGGTCTTCCTTTTTGTTTGCCTGTTCTCAGGGAGTTTTTCGGGAAAACGACGGACGCCGATTATCGTCGTTGTGTGGATAACGGTGCATAACACGCCGGGGTTGTGGATAATTCGCGTCCTCCGACCACAGGGCCGGTTCAGCTTGCAATGGTGCTCGCCGAAGCTTTCAATCGACGGTATGAGTATGCAACGTCTTTTTCGAATGTTCCTCCGGTGCCGCTGC
>ENA-OUNI01000142-OUNI01000142.1-human-gut-metagenome-genome-assembly--contig:-NODE-142-length-30040-cov-4.943971_pt1 | contig 30040 bp, 38 predicted proteins | sample MGYA00242499_ERZ504580 | MGnify/ENA primary metagenome ERZ504580 (study PRJEB26092, sample SAMD00036315) | human gut metagenome | host: Homo sapiens | study: EMG produced TPA metagenomics assembly of... | reverse complement strand
TATAATGCTTCTTCATTCTTATAATTCTCACATGAATAATCCAACATGAAGTTTTCTGAAATTGAAATCATTAGGGTCTCATTTAAATTGACTTCTCTTATCGCAACCGGAAACTATCAGGGATTTAATGTAGATGTGCAGCAAGTTTTCTTCGTGTAGTGAGTGCTCTTTTTTCAAATTGGAGATTTCCTATAATATAGCAATAAATAAGTAAATTAATACGTCTATTATTGAAATGCAAATTTATTGGTAAACGTAGTTTTATATTCTGTCTATTGTTTGTAAAGCATAAAAATGTATATTTGCAACAGACCCAATTGCTTCTAATATCAAAAACAAATGAAAAAGAGAATGGGAAATAGCTGTATAAATACTTACAGTCTACCTTGGGATATTATCGTCAATTCAGAAAAGAAGAAGTTTATCGAAAGCTAAAATAAAAATATTTCCTTTTACTGATTTTTGCAGATTTATTTTTATAACATACTATATAATAGTGAAACAGAAAGAAAAGAAAGCTCGAAATAGGAGGACAAATGAACAAATAGACAAGGAGGTAATATCCGAACTTGAAAAGCTTGTAGCTGAATACGGTTTTGGTAATGTCAATTTGAGTGCATTGATGAAGCTGCAACATAGAAGCTAATGTGTTTATAGAAGATACGGCTCGATGGACAATCTTTACGACAGGCTTGCCAAGCAGTATGATTTCTGGATCAATGATGCTATTGACGTTTCCAGCCTGAACATATTGGGACCTAAAAAGTTTTTTGCGGAAACATTCAAGACCCTTTATAGGAACTTGTCTGATAACACTGTAATGCAAAAGTTGTTACTTTATGAAATGTCGGTTATCAATGAAACGACAAAGAGAACAGCAGAAACACGGGATATTATGAATCTAAATTTGATTGCGTTTTATGACAATCTGTTTAAACCGGCGAAAATCAATATTAAAGCTATTATGGCGAATCTGATTGGAGGAATTTATTATCTGATACTTCATAGGAGGTGTGCGAAAACCTGTACAATAGATTTTAGTACTCAAGAAGGGGAAAAGGTCTTTTTCGAATGGATAGATTTTCTAACAGATGCCATTTTGACAAACTGGAAGCGTATGAAAGGAATAGAAAAGCAGCTCAAGAAATGTTATCAGACGGCATAAGTGAGTTTAAAATATGTAAATACATGGGCATCAATAAAAATGACTTAAAAATGTTACTTTCAAATAGCCATAGAAATTCACGAGAACTTTCAAAGGAAAGCTAAAAATTTTATTTATAGTACATATCATATTAATAAGTAGAATACCATAAAATATTCGCAAAACTCCATTGCTGCGTAAATCCCTATCCGGATACTTTGTATTAATAGCGGTCATTATCTGTATAGCCGTCGTGTGTATCCATGAACATATAAGTGATTATGACTTAATAGTCTAATCAGCCATTGGAGCAAGGGGTATTTGACGTTAGCTATTGTCGGTTACTTTTATAATTTTTTTCTATATCCCTCTGTATAAGGACTGATAGGCTGCTACAAGAAAAATCTGACACGCTTTGTGTAGCGCGTTACATAAAGTGCGTCAAGTTATTTTTCAAAGGGTACACGAACAGACTTGAAATTGCGGAATGATATAACTATATCACTATTCACAGTTTCAAGGTAGTCTTTGGAGCTTAGTCCTGCATGTCCGTTCTCCTGTTTTATTATTCCCTGCTTTAGCGTTTTCTATTCCTTTTTATATACTTCTATTTATCGCTTTTCTGCTGCCGTGCAACCTGCCGTGGATTGAATTTTTCCGCAAGGTAATCGCCAGTCCCAGTCGTGTCAATGCCGGCATTCAGCCGCAAGTGAAGCGCAAAAATCTTCCTCTCCGCTGGTGAGCGTATTTTTCCTCTTCAGCCTTGCCAAATTGTTCCTGCCGCCTTTGGATGCAGAAAAAATCATCCCGGAGGTCGCAAACAGGCCAAACAGAGGGAAATAAAGAATATTTATAAACTAAGGTAACGGTAGGATTAACCACCTGCCACAAAAAGAATTTATTATGTTATACGTTCACACAATTGGTCGCATTGGCAAGGATTGCCAGGTTATTACTGGAGCACACGGTTCATTCATTGCATTTGATATTGCGGTAGATGACTATTCACATGGAAACAGCATCACTACTTGGGTAAGGGTACGGAGTAAGAAAGAGAACCATATTCGACTATCCGAATATCTTACCAAAGGACGGTTATTGCTCATTGAAGGGACACTTTCGGCTTCACTGTGGAAGGATAAGGATGAAAACTGTCAGATTCAACTATCCATTACGGCAGACGCATTGGAGTTCATCAATACCGGAAAGCGTGAGGGTACAACTTCAGAAGCAGAGAGTCCGACAGATGCCGCAAGCAATGTACCTGTACCACCGGTAGCTATGCCGCAAGAGGACAAGGAAGACTTGCCGTTCTGATGATGTGCATATAGAGTATTGAACAACAATAAATACTAAATGTAGTATTTACTAATTATAGTAAAGTAGGAAGTTAGTGAGTTACCTATTGCTGAAAGTAGTATTTACTACATTTAGTCTATTAGTATTTTAGTATAGTAGTAAATACTAAAATACTCTTTTTAGTAAAATAGTATATACTAATTATAGTATTTACTAAGAATAGTATTATCTTTGTATCGCATATAAAGACATCAAATTATGACAAAAATTATAGCTGTTTTGAATCATAAGGGTGGGGTTGGCAAGACAACTACCACCATCAATCTTGCCGCTGCTTTGCGACAGAAGAAAAAGCGTGTACTGGCTATCGACATGGACGGGCAAGCAAATCTTACAGAATCGTGTGGTCTCTCCATTGAGGAAGAACAAACGGTGTATGGGGCAATGAGAGGTGAATATCCCTTACCGGTTATCGAACTGGAGAACGGACTTGCTGTTGTGCCGTCCTGTCTCGACCTGTCGGCGGCAGAATCCGAACTGATAAACGAGCCGGGACGTGAGTTGATACTGAAAGGTCTGATTACGAAGTTGCTTGACAGTCGGAAGTTTGACTACATCCTGATTGATTGTCCACCTTCACTGGGCTTGCTGACACTCAATGCCCTTACCACAGCGGACTTTCTGATTATTCCGGTGCAGGCACAATTCCTCGCCATGCGCGGAATGGCGAAGATTACAAGCGTAATTGAGATTGTCAAGGAACGCCTGAACCCGAACCTGAGTATTGGTGGCATTGTTATTACCCAGTTTGACAAGCGCAAGACACTCAACAAGAGCGTAGCTGAAATTATCAATGACTCTTTCTGTGACAAAGTGTTCAAAACGCTTGTACGGGACAATGTGGCACTGGCCGAAGCTCCTATAAAGGGAAAGAACGTCTTTGAGTACAATAAGAACTGCAATGGAGCCAAAGATTATATGGCTTTAGCACAAGAGGTTTTGAAATTAAAATAAGACAATATGGGCAAGAGTGATTTATTGAAAGACAGTATGAAAAGCGGACTGGACGGATTGCTGTCATCCACGAAGAAATCTCCGCAAAAGAAGGAAGCCACACCGCTTAAAACTGAAAAAGAGCCTGCGGTACATTGCAATTTCGTTATCGACAAGAGTGTTCATACGCGTATGAAATTCCTTGCTATTGAGAAGAATATGTCATTGAGAGACATTGTAAATGAGGCGATGAAGGAGTATTTGGAAAAAAACGGTAAGTGAGGGTATGTTCCTCGCTTACCGTTCTTTTAAATCTGTGACTTCTGTTAGTACGTTATGCCGATATGTATTGCTACATATCAGTCATTGACAACCCTTTGTATGACAGGGAATAACCTTTGAACTCTCCCGTTGCACGCATGAAAGCGGCTGCTTTCGCTTCCAGTTTTTCCATGTCGATATTTTCGGCCTTGCGTTTGACTTCGAAAAATGTCGCCGTATCGTCCAGTTCGTTTTCAGCTACTATGTCTATTTCGTTCTCACCCTTGCGGTCCCACCAGCCTCCGATACGCGTATAGACTTGCCGTTCTATCAGTACACGCTTAAAGTAACGTTCAAGCATCAGACCGCTGAAAGTTTCATAATCCCGACCTATAATCATCTTCACACTTCCATAGTTCTCTATCTCCAGCATATAGCTGTACTTGTAGATGAAGCGGAACCAGAACGTGAAAAAATTATCCTCGATGACATACCGGACATTCTTGGCGGAACTCTTCTCGAACAGCGGTTGCTTCTTCGATATGATTTCGTATTCTTTTTCCAGCTTGGTAAGATAACCGCCGATTTCCTTGCCTACCACGTTTTCAATTTCCGAACGGGATGTTTTTCCTCGTGCAATGGCCGATAGTATGGAGAAATAGATTCCGTAATCCTTGCCGAACTCTTCGATAAGAATCGCTTTACCCTCGCCCAAAAATATGGAGTCGGCCTTTATAATCTGGTCGAGCATAGTCGTTTTGGTTGTTGCTCCTGCATCCACGAGTAGTTGTACATACTTCGCCACACCGCCCGTGAAAGCGTACAATGCCAGCAGATCTTCCGCCGTGTAGCCGGGGTTGTATTCCGAAAGAATATCTTTCAGAACAGTTGGGGTAAACGGACGCACAGTCATAAAGCGCGACTGCCGGTTATACAACGGCTCTTTCTTATCCTTGAATATCTTTGTCATCATGGAATAAATCGAACCACAGACAATCAGGTTAATACGGGACTTCGGGCTGTATAGATCCAGATGCGCTGCATATCGCTGAACACCGATTTGTTCACACGGAAAAACTCCTGGAACTCGTCGATAAAGAGTGTGATGGGACGTTCTGCCGAAAGTTTCATCAGGTACTCGAACACATCGGTAAAGTGTTCGGCCCGCCCCATGGTTGGGACTCCCAACTTGTTCTCTATTTCAAGCCGGTAGTCCTCACACAAATCGCCTTCGGCTTTCCGGGCAACAAAGAAATAGAGAATCGGTTCGTCCTCGTATGCCTTCCACACGAGTGATGTCTTACCGATACGGCGACGTCCCGTTACCACTGTAAACTGAGCATTGTTTTTGGCCATTTCGCGAATCTTGCGAAGAGAGGCTATTTCTTCTGTCCTGTCAAAAAATCTCATATCCTTATCCTTTTTATTGCTGTTTCCGAAACGGCTGTTTCCGAAACGGCTGTTTCGTTACTGCAAAAATAATGCAAATTTCTGGTAAAACAGGCAATTGATACAGATTTATTTAGCGAAATGGCTCAAAGGATTTTTATCTGGTAAGTTCCATTCCTGTTTTACACCGTCTGGTCTTACGTCCTTCCGCTTGTCCCGTTGTATCGTTAATCATCCCTTTATAGTTCCATCCGTTTTACCATCCGCCTTTCAGCGTATTCTTCCTTTTCTATATTCTTTTAATGCCACTCATCCGGTCCATTCCTGCCATCACCGGTTGGTTTTCCAGACGCAAAGGTGGACTGCCGCGCTTGATTCCGTCGCTTTGAAGTGCATTTCCTATAAAATTCTTCCTTTCTGCGAAAGAGTAATTTTCCGGAAAAAGCGTCGGAAATCGCTTATTCGTCAGTCCTTGTAAAGCATCTGTAAATCCCAAGCGGTTCAGGCAGAAAAGAGAACCGAACAAAGGGAAAATAAAAAATTAAATATTAAAACCAATTAAATTTTTATGATTATGGAAGCAACAGCAATTCAATCAGTAGAGAAAAACATCACAATGGTAGCATTGGCAAACGTGCAGCGAGCAATTACAACCCACGTAAGAATTTTGACGAAGCGAGCCTTGCAGAACTTTCCGAGAGTATTCGTCAGCAGGGTGTGTTACAGCCTATTGGAGTACGCCCAATAGAAGACAACCGCTTTGAGATTGTTTTTGGAGAACGCCGATATCGTGCCTCCCTCATGGCAGGATTGGAAGACATTCCGGCTGTCGTTATGGAAATTTCAGACGAAGTTGCCGAAGAAATGGCGGTAACTGAAAACCTCCAGCGCAAGGATGTTACCCCGATAGAGGAAGCAAATGCCTACCAAAAGCTCATTGATAGTGGTCGCCACGATGTGCAGTCTTTGGCGGTGCAGTTCGGTAAAAACGAAAGCTATATCCGCACACGCCTTAAATTCGTTTCCTTAATGCCCGAAATCGCACAGCTTTTGGAACAGGACGAAATCACAATCAGCGTAGCGAGCGAAATTTGCCGTTATGGGGAAGATATTCAGAAAGAGGTGTACAACAAGCATCTTAAAGAGGGGGTGCAGTACAATAGTTGGCGAGGAATGAAAGCCTCTGATGTTGCACGGAACATCGAACGGCAATATACCACCGACTTGGAGCGATACGCATTTGACAAGACCCTCTGTCTGTCGTGTCCTCACAATACAAATAATATGATGTTATTTTGCGAGGGTGGTTGCGGAAATTGCGCCAATCGTACTTGCCTTGCTGAAATGAATGCAGCATATCTCACGGAGAAAGCCGTGCGCCTTATGGAAGAACGCCCTGAGGTATCCCTCTGCTATGAAAGTTTCAACAGCAATGAAGCCGTAGTAGAACGTCTTACCGCCATGGGTTACGAAGTGGAAAGCCTTAACTATTATGCAAAGGCATATCCCGAACAGCCCGAAGCACCCCGAAAAGATGAGTACGACACCACCGAAGAATACGAACAGGCACAGAGCGAGTTCGAACAGGATTTGAACGATTACACGGAAGAATGCGAAGAAATCCGTACCCGAAGTGAAGCAGGTGAAATCATCCTTTATTTCCGTATTGAGAGCAAGGACATCGTACTCTGTTATGTTCCGAAAGTTACCTGTACTACCAATGACACAAAACAGGAGCAGACGCTTTCACCGGTAGAGAAGTTGGAAAAGCAAGACAAACGCAACAAGGAAATTGCCCTTGAAAAGACTGTAGAGGACACAAAAAAACAGATTTTGGAGGTTGATATGTCCGATTGCAAGTTTGGGCAAGACGAGGACAAGATGATTTATTTCTTCTTGCTATCATCCCTCCGCAAAGAGCATTTCGAAGCGGTAGGTATCGAGGAAAAAAAGCCTTATTCCTACCTTACAGATGAAGAAAAGATAAACATCATTGCCAACCTCACGAGCAAGCAGAAAGCGATTATTCGCAGGGATTTTCTAATTGCTAATTTCAAGAACGCATACGGCAACAATGCCATTGCATCCCTCTTGCTTGACTTCGCACAAAAACATATGCCCGACCTGTTGGCAGACATCAAGAACGGACATAATGAAGTGTATGAGAAGCGTCACCAACGTATCGAAGAGAAAAAAGCCGTTCTTTTGGTGCAGGAACAAGCAAAGCAGGAAGCGGAGCAATCTGACAAACAGCAATCCGAAGTAGGGATGCAGACCGAAGAACAGCCACAAGAGGAAGATATTGCAGCTTAACCATAATCAGTAACCAACGAATAGAGGGTGGAGTAATCTGTCCTCTATTCGTTCCTAATTTGTAATTAGATTAAGGTGAAGATGTTCACGGACAACTGCTCCAAACCGTTGTCGGGCGGCGCGTCTGCCGGGCAAACCCGCCATCCGCGCGATTATGCCTTTTCTATCCCATTTATAGCTACCTCCCGATACCCCGCCGCCACCCGTCTTCATTTATACCTATCAGTTTCCTCCTTTTTATCTTTTCCATCTTATTCCTTCTCCGGTTCCTTCCTGTCCTCGCCGGTTGGTTTTCCAGACGCGAAGGTGGACTGCCGCGCTTGATTCCATCGCTTTGAAGTGCATTTTTATAAAATTCTTCCTTTCTGTGAAAGAGTAATTTTCCAAAAAAAGCGTTGGAAGTAGCTTGTTCGTCAGTCCTGTAAAGCATCTGTAAATCCCAAGCGGTTCAGACAGAATATAGAACCGAACAGAGGGAAGAAAAATAAATCATTAAAATTTCATGACAATGGACAACATCAAAGAAAGCAAAGAGTACAAACTTGCCAAAGAATGGGAAATGGCAGTGAATAGTTTTAGTTTCAATCCCAAGCGTTTTGCAGCCGCTATACCTGATATGCACCCCACACTGCAACAGAGCCTCTATAGATTGTTTAAGGAGTGCATCATTGTGATGGCGGATGAGACACGTCGCTATGATGACCGCAATCGTGCGTCACATGAAGAAGCAAAGTGTCTTATGGAATACCTCAAGACAAATGGAAAGCATATCCCATTAAAATAACAAGCGTATGAAAACACAAGAAGTACAATTTGGCGGCAATAACTATCCTTGCCGTGTGGTGGAATCCAACGAGGGTGAAGAACTCCTTATCGGCTCGATTACCTTGCTTGATGCCCTTCAGCCCGGTAGTTTCAACGATGAAAACGAAGGCTTCGCAAGCAAGGAAGCCGAAAGAATCTATGACGAGGTTTTCTTCTTTACCGACATGGCAAACCTGCGACTGACAGACGTAGAATTGGTTGCCGAACTGAAAAAGGACAACCCGGAATGGTTCGAATAAAAAAACAATAATCATCTTAAAAATAGCATAGTTATGGAAAAAGAGTATGTAATACAAATAGCACAGACCATTCAAGAGCAGTTGATAGGACTTACCCCTATGCCCGTCCTCATGTCATGGGGTATCGCAGAGTTTGCAGCCACCATCTTCAAAGACCTGCCTGCACTTCGTATCAAAGTAAACGGACTGTTACACACCGGATACGTCATTATTGCACTTAATGGGTCGGACTATTATGAGGTATATCTGTTGAAAGGCAAAGATGCAGAGTGTGTCAATGAAGAAGTTTGTTACAACGAGTTAGGGGATGTCATTGACAGGGCAATTGAATGCGGTACTGACAAAGAGGAATACGAAAAAATTGCCATCAGCAACTCACCCAATTATTAAGCAGGTAGCTCACCTGATAAACCAGAAGAAGAGATTAGTTAGTAGTAAACCGCCAGTACGATTGTACTGACGGTTTTTGTTGTTTTTATTTACATTATATGTCAGACAGCCGGATTTTTATTTCGCGTTGCGCTTATTTTGAACGTCTTTTATCATCTCTTTCACATCTTGCCCCACTTGTACGAAGTTTTTATATAGGATGCGCTCCCGTTCCTCTCTCGACTTGAAAGTGTAGAACTTCGGCAGCGGCACATACGCCGCTTCTTCTTTCTTGATTTCTGCCATATCAAAATCTGTTTTGCAGAAGAACTTTGTAGTCTTGAACTCTTCCGATTCTTGAATATTCATTGAACCGCCCATACCTGTTTTCGTCTTCACAAAGTCCCGTGCCGTCTGACCGCATATCCATCCGGTTGCCATATCCGAGATTTTCGAGCAGGCACAAGGTTATCCATATTCTCATTGAGATTGATACTTGTTTTGTCCCGGTCAATAGTCACGCCTTTTTTGACCTGGACCACCTTGCCGAAGATGTCATTGGACAACCATTCCAGCGTTTCTTTGGCACGTGCGAGCCGCTTACCACATTACCTACCGTCGTAATGATCTTTTGCATACCTACCTTACCATAATCGGCTTCCAGTTGCGGTAGTTCCTGAAAGCCGAGCGTTACACTCACCTTATTGCTTCGCGCTGTACCTATCAGACGGTCTATTTTGTGAAAGTAGAGTGTCGGTAACTCGTCCACTATAATACTCACAGGAATATTTTTCCCCTGCCCGGTATTCACACGGGTAACGAGACGGTTTAGGATAAGAGCGTTCAATGCACCGATGATGGATTCCATTTCCGGGTCATTTGCAATCAGCAGGTAACTCGGATTCTTCGGGTCACTCACCTTCAGTCGAAGTCATCGCCATCCCGGTGGAATATCCAGTAGCTCTCTTTGGTTGCCAGACGCGAGGTATAAACACGTAACGTGCCAATCATACCCTCCAATTGTTCCATTGCCTTATTTTTGAAAGCTGTCTGGAATGGACCAAGCAGCGGAGCAACCTCATTGTCAGTTTCCAGTACCTCGAAAATCGTCTGATAACTTTCATTCAAGAATGACAGAATATGTGGCATGTCCGAATACTTTCCCAGCCAGTAGGCAGGTTCCACGATATTGCCGCCTTCACGGTCGCGCACGATACCTGTCGGTTTCCAGAATTTGGTCTGCGGATCTTGCTGTCTTTCCGCATATAGAGGCTTGCCGTTGGCATCGTAGGGTTCACGTTCATAATTCACGAAGAAGTAGATACAAGCGGCAAGGAAGTTTACCGCCGAGGTTTGGAAGAACTGGTCGCTTCCGCCGCCTCCCTCTTTCTTACCCTTTTGTAGCTTTCCAATAATGTTTCCGCCGTTTCGCTGGCCGCCGCAAGATTGTTGATGTACTTTGCCTGAATTGGATTCACCCGACGGCTGTACTCCACATCCACAAAATTAATCATGTTGAACTTGCACCCTTGGGGTACTCTGCCCAGTTTCTCGTTCTTCTTGTAATGGTAGTAGAGCTTGGTCGCCAATGTAGGAAACTTGTAGTCATACACCACCATGGCGAAACCTTTGGCCGAATGCTGTCGGATAAACGGCTCTATGATACTGAAAGTCTTACCCGATCCCGGTGTTCCAACTACCCATGTTCCTCGAAAGCAGTTGCTTACAGAAATCCACCCCTTACGGAATTTACCCTTATAGTAGTATCGCATGGGGATATTTACGCTGTATTCATTCTCGACTTTTTCTTCACATTGTTCAAAACTTTCATTCTCGAAGTTGAAACGGTCTTTCATCAATCCCTCCTTGATGAACTTTGAAATGTTGTCTAATGCGATATGTACCAGTACTACGCCAGCAATGGAGGCAATCATATAGAGAATGATATTCAGAGGTAAGGTATAAAGCCTTGTTTCCATCGTATGGCCGAACAGCCATACGGAGAGTACGAGCAGCAATAACCCACTCGTCAATGGATACACCACCTGCCGGCGTGCGTTGAACTCCAGATGCTTCTTGTTCCGCGTTCCGACACAAGTGATGCAGATAAGCAGTACCGTTGCGATTTTGCTGTACACAAGATTGCCGTCGTGGTAAATCATCCATTGTTTGATGCGTCCGTGAATGTCGGTCAGTATGCCGCCCCAGTGGTCGAGCATTGCAGGGTCAATGGCATATTCAAAGAACTCCAGCAGCACGGACACATATACCACTGTGCGGAATATTTTATAGAACCCTTGCAATTCCTTACTTTCTTCCATAAGTCAGTCTGTTATTAGTCCTTGTTTTCTACGATACCAATGATTACCTACTCTGATTACATCCATACCGAACCATGCACCATTCTCGTTCAGTTTTGTTTTTATCTTATCAAGTGTTACCGGACCGATACCCCAGATTTCCATGAGATATTGCTCGTTAAGATGAATCAGGTCTCCGATATATAATATTCCATGAGATTCAAGATGGCTTTTGATGGATGGGGTAATACCCAAACTGAATACCGGTTCCGAGAGATAGTGTACTTCTTCTGCCTGAATGTTATTCAGGGCTATTTCAAGCCCCACTTTGATTCTTTTGAGAGAATCAAGGCGTTCTTGCATCTTTTGGATGACAAGCTCGTCTTGCTGTATCTCATTGCGTAATTGGGTTGCTCTCTTTACAAGTTCGGCATTACTTCTTTTCAACTCTCCGTTAATATCCGCCATTGACAGATTACTTGTTTCAAGCTCGTTTCGTGTGCGGTCTAATTGCGTGACAAGTTCCTCCAGTCTGTCGGCATGACGCTTCAAGATTGAATTTTTTTCATTATCGGCAGTCATTTCGTCCAAAAGGTAGCCGAACCTTTTAATTTGAAAATTAATATCTTCTTTATCCGATGCTATGGAATCTGCGAGTTTTGCCAGTATTTGTCGGCATGAATTACCTTTCATGGACTTATACATGAGGACAATTCCCAATATCATCAATGCTATGCTGAAAAATATATCCGTATCTTTCATATCTTTCTATCTTTTATTCGTTTATGGTAATTATAGGGCGTACTTTGTGCGCCTGTACTTTAGGTGTTTCCTGCATTGCGCCGCTCCCCATGGAATAGAGCCATGCCTTGGCTGTCTGTTGCTTTTCGACTTCTGTGGATGTCCAGTACCAACAGTCGTTTTCATCCAGTGGTAACGGCTCACCGCCACATTGTTCGATGACAGGGTTGATTATCTTTCGCATGGTGTAGAGCAGCCGCATCTCTGCCACGGACGGTACATAGGCACTCTGCCCGTACCGCCATAGGTCGAAAACCGCTTCTGCCATTGGCGAAGCGGTTTCTTGTGTATCATACAGTGCGAATGTATTCTCATTGCCATCATAAGCCATGATGTCAGCCGATGTGCCTTGTGCGATGCCGAGCTGTCGGCGAATGCCTGTGGAGCAATGTCCCACAGGTAAACTGCATAACCGTCCCCCTCCGTATCTCCGCGTTTTTCGGTATCGAAGACAACCGCTATCGCTTTTTTCCCCGATTGTTCATATTGTGCGTAAGGCAAGGCTGTTCCATCCTCGCAGAGGATATGTCCTGGACGAACTGCTGTATCGGGTACGTCTATATGCGTGTCACAGGCAGCGCAAAGCACGGCAGCCGTTGCCGCTGCCACCAAATGTATCTTTCGTATCATATTGCTTTCTTTTTTGTTTCCCTATTTTATAGGTAGTTTCACACCCAGCACGACACCTGCTCGCAGCACGTCCGCACCTTTTATCATCACATCGCTTTTCACTTGCCAATACAGTGTCCATCCGGCCCGTAGCACATAGTTGTGTTCGTAACCGAAGTGCAGGCCACCGAGGAACTTATTCATGTCGCTTCCGGCTGAAGCTCCGATACGCAGACTGCCATAGTGGTTGCGTCCCCGCGTCATGCACGGCTTGTAGGCCACGCCAAAACCGTAGCTGCGGTAGTTTCGCCAAAATGATTCCGGGCAGATATGCCCGCACGAAGCGCACTCTGCCCATTGTAGATAGCCGTTGACGAAGAACTCCCACGTATGGCGATAGTTCATTTCGTGTTCGTAGGCGAGCGTTATATCCATGCCGTTCTTGTAGAGTAGCCCTGTGCCAAGCGAGAGGCGTCCGCTACCTTGTTGTGCATTTGCACTTGCAGCGATACACACGCAGGTAATTATCACGATGATTGTCTTTTTCATAGTCATTCCTCCTCCAATAAATCTGCATGGAACGAATCTGCCGCCAGTATATCCTCATAGTCGATGTTCAGACTGATGTTACGGCCACTAATCTGTTTCTCCGTCATTTCGATGGTCAGTAGCTTGTCATTGGGAAAGGTCATCTTTTTCACGACAATCACATTCCGATAGCCGTGTCTGAATGTCTTGCCCGATTCCAGAACCAGGGCAGGTGTCAGTTCGATAGTCTGTGCGTTGGTTGCTTGGCGAGTTTCTTGTCTGTCAGCTTTATCCGTATCTCATCAATGTCAAAACGAATGTTCGTCTTGTTCTCGATGGAAAAGTCTATGAAGAAGTAGTCACCCACCGAGTAGATATTGTTCAGACGCATCACCATGCGGTGTGCTTTGGTAGCTACGTTGCGGATTTTTGCAGGTGAGTTCCAGATGCGCCGTGCATGATGTGTCATGTCGCAGCGGACATTGAGACTGCCGGATTGTTGTACGCATTACGCTCTTGCAGCAATATCTCCTTATCCGTTACTGCCTCTTTCATCCTTGTGGTATAAATCAGTGCGTATTGTGTGCGGTATCGTTCCGTCACAATGGTGACGATGGCGAGTATTTCACCATCCTCGTGTCCGCTTTCCTTGGGCTTTAGGCGAATGATGTTGTCAATGGGCTGATCGCCCGCCACCTTGTCAGTGGAAATATCCACGAAACGCACCGGTTCCGATGCCGTGATGACAGTTGTTATCTGTTCGTTCACCGTCAGTTGTTCCATTTCTTCGTAGGTAGTTTGTGCGTTAGCTTTCGGTAAAATGGAAATACCTGATAGAAGCATAATGCCAAATAAATTCCTTTTCATTGAAATACAGAGTTATAATTGAAAATTCATGATTGCTTTATTCTCTTGCGGATTGATATTTGCCTTATCTGGGATGTCATCCTGCATACAACTTGGAGATTTGTCCGTAACATCTATCTGTTCGAATATGATTTGTTTCGGAAGTATTTTATGGCAGAAATAGCTGCTGTTGAACGGTACGTTTTTCCCTTTTCCGAACTGAATACGTTTATCGAACATGAGTAATTCCAGATCAGTATTCTGGAAAAGTCGGCAGGGTGTTACGTTGTTCAGCCAATAGTTGGACATCAGCAAGGCGAATGGTTTTCCGAGTTTCAGACAGCGTTCGAAGACTTCCACTTTCCGGCTGAAAGGAGGATTGGATACGAGTATATCCCATTGGGACGGTTCATAGTTGAAAAAATCCTGTCCGTTATAGATATGGGAATACACGACATGGAAACCGGCATCCTTGAATTTCTGCACAAACTCACTGTGCTTCGTATCGAAAGGACACCAGACTATCTTGCCTTCAGGTATATATTTGATAATGGGTAATACACCATATCCCGGTGTATATTTTTCATCTGTCGGATTCCCGTATATTTTTTTAAGTAGTTTGAAGATTTCATAGGCACATGATTAAAAATATTTATATTGATTTCTTTTCCCTATTTCGCTTCATTTCTTTATCTGCCTGGCACGCGCCCAAGTACAACGTCTCGTCCGGGTCATTTGGATTTCACATTGCCAAAGAGTGCCCTTCTCCACTGTTTTGAAATTAACATTCCCGTATCTTGGTCCGTAAAAACCGGTATGTTTTTGAAAAGCGAATAAGGCAATCCTCCGTCTGTCTTCTGTTCGGAAGTTGCATATTAGGGCAAACTGCCCTCTGTGATGCCACCATTCGGTACTCACAAGTTTTCCGATAAATGTTTCGGCTTTATTTGGGGCTATATAGTCCGCATAATAAAGCCCATCCGTACCTTTGTGATATTCTGATAAATCTGTTTCCATGTCATCATCGTTTTAATTCCTTTTTTCCTGTCCGTTCACTAAATACACGAAAGTTCCGTATTTCAACTTGACTTTGTTTTTCTTGATAGCTTTGCTAATGGCATTGCTTGTTTTCTGGTAGGCATTGTTCACCGCCTGCATCCCCCATTGTGCAAGGCTGTTTCCTGTTGTACTTCCCATACTCATGTTCATATTGCCCGACATTGCCCCGCTTGCTACATCCTTGCTCGTTTCCCGGAATTGGCTGTTGGGCACATACAGCCCCTCCATGCCATCTGTATCATAGAGTGAGAGACTCACTTTCACCAATTCGTCATTCACGAGGATGCTGCTGATATTACCTTTCACGCGCCCGGATGAGAATCCGCTTACCGTAGCGTACAGGTATGTTCCCCTTGCTATCACACACTCGCCAATCTCCACATCGTCAAGCAGGCGCAACCTCACGCGCGAGCCGTCCACCGCTTTGATGTTCTCGTCAATGATGGCTTGGATGAGTTTCGGTTCACGGACATTCTTCGACAGTGTGTTAAAGTAGTCCGAGGTTGTCTTCACCTTGCGTACCACCTCGCTGGGCGGTTCGTCCGCTGATGGCGTTTTCACAGCCCGGCTCTCTTCGTTGATGGTTCCGGAGGCTGCTGCTCCTTGTGGTGGAGCAATGTTGGCCGTGTCCGTTTCTGCCGGGGGTACAGTCGCGTTTTGCCCTCTCAGTCTCGCCTCTGCGAGTGCTTTCTCCAGTTCGGCAAGTGCTTCCTGTTCTCGTGTCTTGGCAGAGGCAATTTCCGCTGCCGCAGCTTTTTCCTGTTGTTCTTCCGTGAGCAGGTCGATGTCGTCCTGCGTGTATTTCGATTCATACTCTTCCTTGTTTTTATCGGGTTCTTCCCGGTCTATGTTATCTACAGCGGAGTAGTCTTGTATCTTACCCCATGATTTCGCCATATTCTCGTATTTGCTGCCTATGCCATCGTCCTTGATCTGTGCCCCCGGCAATTCGGGGTTTAGGAACTCCGTCGTCTGCAACGCCTTGTCTTGTATTTCTATCGTTTCTGTCTGAAACAGGTCGAAGATGAAATAAGACGTGCCGAGCAGGGGGAAATAAAGGATGGCGGGAAGCATATATTTCGGCTGGCGAAAATTGATTTTCTCCAATATCTTCATTATACATCTTTTAATTGAGTTGTACATATTTGCCTTCAATGGCACAATTTCTCAGTATCTCTGCGTTGTCTTCTCCGAAAGCTAATAGGATGCTACCGCGACTGGGAGAGTCACCTCGTGCTCCGCCTGGTCGGTAGAATCGGATGCGGTGGCGTAGGAATTTCATTCCCGTCGCTTTTGGAAAGATGACGTCCTGAAACATTTTGGAATCGCAACGGTTGAATAATAATGCAATGCCGTTGCCATGTTCTGCCAATTTCCGGACGAATAGCTCGATAAGAGGACGCGAATAGGGAGGATTGAGCCACACACGCCCTTCCCATATCTGGGACAACCCATCTATGTTCTGGTCATACATGACTCGGCAGTCGGCCACAACGGATGGATGGGAGCGCAAGGGTCAAGGTCGAATTTGCCCAATGCGTCCAGTATCTCCTTTGGCGTGTACCATTCGTCTGACGAACGGACTGATTTTTCAAGCCGTGTATTCATAAGTACTCTTTTTACTATGGTTTGTCCCCTCTGTTTTTATGTTCCCTTATTTCGACTTCCTGCAACAGCTTGTGCCGTTCCCGAAGCACTGAATCCTGCTTTTCCGTCGCCGTGCGACTTACCGGACTGTGTCTGTACACAGTTACCAAGCGGTAGGCGTTCCATACGAAAGCTCCGATGACGAATGTAAAGACGATGACCAGAAACAGCGTCCGGTGTGCGTTGGCAAAGCCCTGCACCTTGGCCGCCGCTTGGTCGATGCGTGTCGCCTTGGCGAATTTATGCCCGGCCTGTACCTCTCGCTCGTAGCGTTCCTTGTACTGCGGGTCATCTTTGTCCGGCATCTTCTCGCCGAACAACATCCGTTTGAATCCTTTGATATTCATATCTTTGGTGATTTAATAGTTACTCTTTGTTTTTTGCTCGATATCTTTGTTCAGCAATGTGCGCCAGTTTACTATGAGCAGTCCATGCGGATTATTGTCCGTTCTCGGCACACGTTTAAGTTGCCCTGCCGTAACCAGTTCGCGCATCAGGATATTACTCCGGCGCTCGATTCGCTGCCGACCATAGTAGGTGAACTCCATATTCTTTTTGTCAAAGGAGATACTGTCACAGAATATCGAGAACACCGCGCTCGTACCCAATATATTGGAGTAAAATCCCTTTTCCTTGAGGGTATTGTACTGTGCCAGTCCCGTCTCATCGACCAGGTACATCGCTTTTTCCATCGTATAGCGGATGTATTTGTCGTCCGGTGCGAGAGTAAAAAAGTAATGGTGGAACATTTCTACGTGGCTCTTGGCCTCCACGTCCAGTGTTTCGTCCATCGTCGTGCGGGTTACGAGTATAGGTACATTTCCGTCCAGCACATACACCTTTTTCTGCGCGTCCGTCACCATTGTCCGGGCAGTCCAGATACTTGATACGCTGATGATGATACACCCTGCAAGAAAAGCAGTGCAGATGATGCCCACCAGTCGGATTTTATTCTCCAAATGTTTGATGACCATATACCTTTATTTTTTCTTGTTAGACAATCGTGTGTATTCGTCATGTAACATTGTCATGACTGTATCATGCAACTCCGTCAGAAATTTTTCGAACTTCCCGTCAAAAAGCTGTGTGTAATCTTCCCGCATGATTACATGCACGAATATCCACCAGACACGGCGGTTTCGATTCTTGGCATTTTTCTGCAATTTGACCAGTTGCAGACGATAGGTAAGGTAAGTCATCATAGGGACAATATATCGGTTGTCCCATGTAATGGCTTCGTCCAGTTCTTCATATTCCGGATCAATTCGGTGGTTAGGTGCATAAACGAGTTCTTCGCTTATGCGTTCATTTGCATAGTGCACGAAACGCTCGTTCCTGCACCATTTCTCAATTTTCTGTTGTACATTCATCTTTTGGATATTTAATATTAGGTTTATCATTATCTCATCATCGAGCCGATACCGCCCGTAGCCGTCATTTTGGCCTGCTGCGCCACACCTTCTCCAAAGTTCCGTGTAGAGAAGGCCGTGTCGCCTTCAGGTATCATCCATGCTGCCAAGTCCGGCACGAGGTTTAGGCATTTCAGTGCCACGATACTTGCCGCCATCAAGTAGCCGGCGGAGAAGAAGCTGTTTTGCAAGTAGGCCGCCATTGTCTGTTCGCTTGCTGTGATTGCCGTCAGGTTTTCTACCTGTATGCACAGTACAATGTCGAATAACAGTAGCACATAGAAGCCGACGAAGTAGAGCATTGCACCATAGAAATGTACTGTCAGATACCTTATAAGCCACTTCGCCCATGCACCTTCCCATTTGGGCAACAGCGAGAACGCCCATTGTATAGGTCCGAATATTGTTAACATGCCCAGTAGGATTTGCTGGCAATAGATGGTCGCCCACTATTCACCAAATATATTCAGTGAAATTCTATTTTATAGGTTATCTTTGTATATCAGATATTTGCAGATATTTTCATTTGGTTTGAATACTCACGAAATTTCACGGTTTTAGAAAATATTGGTACTATTTGATACCATATTTCGGGATATATTTTGTACCTTTGCATCATGTAACCAAAGGATATATCGCGTATGGATTTCATCTTCATCAAATCATCCAAGGCAGGAAAGGAAGACTACGGTTCCGTCTATGCCCGTGTGCGCACCGGAAAGGCGAACATGAAAGTCGTGACGGGCTTCACTATCAAGCAGCTTGAATGGGAAAAGTACCGTAGTCTGCAATACACCTCGTCAGCCTGATGTCAAGCATCGGGATAAAGTACGGGCAGTTCGCCCAAGTCCTCGCGAGGATAAAGGCGGCATTTGAGGCGGACGGCTTCAATCCCAAGGAGGCAAAGAACATCATCGAGAGCGTGAAACACGACGTGCTCAACGGTATGATGCAGATTGTGGAGGTCAAGCCCAAAGGCAGGATGCTGTTCGATGATTTCCTTACCTCTTATATAGAAGACATGGAAACCGGACGGCGCACCAAGAAAGGCCGTACCGTGAAAGTATCACCTGCCTATATAAAGGTCTGCGCATTATCCAAAAACAGATTCGCAACTACCAAAAGGAAACACACCGCAAACTCGGACTGGATGACATGACGATGGAGACACGCAATAGCCTTGTCGGTTACTGGAAGGAGCGTGGTCTGATGCCCAACGCCATCAACTCGTACATGACCGATGTCCGCACGGTGGCAAAGGCGGCCTACGAGGACAAGCTGACCAAATGCGACGATTTCCGTCATTCCGACTTCGTGCCGAAAAAGGAGGAGGTGGACAACATCTACCTCACGCCGGAACAGATACAGGAAATGCTCGACCTCGACCTTTCCACCAAGGAAGCCGTGAAAAAGAGACTGGAATCACTGGATATCAGCGAGGACGAGAAATTGGTACAACTTTCCAAATGCAGGATTACCCACATAAGGACACTGGAGCACGTAAGGGACATTTTCATTGTGGGCTGTCTGACCGGGCAGCGTGTTTCCGACTATTCAAGGATATGCGAGGACATGATAACGGAAATCGGCGGCACTGAGTTCATACTCATCACCCAACAGAAGACGGAAAAGAAAGTCTATATCCCCGTTGACAGGCGCGTGAGAGCCATACTTGCCAAGTATGACGGCAAACTGCCCCCGATTCATCCCAATGAAATGAACAAGCTGGTGAAGACCATCGGCCTGTTGCTCGGCTGGACACATGACTGCGGCTTTGACGAGAAGCGTCTCAACCCCAAACGTGGAAGGAGGTTTTGCGACATGCTCCTTTCCCATACAGCCCGAAGGAGTTTCGCCACCAACGCGTACAAGGCAGGTGTTCCTCTGCCTTCCATCCAAGCCATCACGGGACACAGCAGCGAGGCGCAACTGCGCCGCTACCTGAAACTGGACGCGGAGGAAAAGGCCGTCATAGCGTTAAAGGATTTCAAGGGTATCATCGAAATATAAGGAGGTGCTTATGGAAAAATCAAGGTTTGACATTATTAGCGACCTGTTCAAGCTGTCCAACGTAATCAGTGAGAGCCTGAAACTTGCGGAATCGCTTGCCGGCAAGTCTTCAGGCAGTGGCGAAACGGATTGCAAGGATATTTGCCGGAACGTCAGATACAGCCTGAAGCCCCTGCCTTTTCTTTTGGCCGGCATCAGGGAATATGTCACCGAGCACGAGGATAAGGAGCTGGCACGGAAGTTTGTCGAACTTCACGATGACACGAAAAGGCTTCACGGTATCTGCTCCAAATATGCTGACTTGAACAAGGCTACTTTCCGTACAGGGGTGGCTTACCTGAGCATGGAAGTCATAAGGCAATACTTCTTTCCCGAAAAAGAACAGGAGCAAGTATCGCCGGAAGGTTCTGATATTTCTCCCAAGCCAATGACACGTACCGAAGCCACCGACTGCATCGACACCATCCGTGCCGCCATACGGAAGTGTGCAAAGGATTCAGACGGGAACAGAGGGAAAGAAATGTATGCCATGCTTGCCAAAGTGGACAAGGCGAAAATCCAAGCCGTCAAGGAGTATATTGTCAATGCCAACGACAAGGATTTGGCACAACTCTTCACGGAACACTTTGCGGAAGCCATCCACCTTTCCATGCTGTCCCAAAATGATGATGTGAAAGCACAGTCCGCAGGAATAAAGATGTTCCATATCGCAATGACGATGGGATATGTCAAAAGAAACGTGCTGTATGAAAGCGCATCCAAGTCGGCAACATCCCAAACAATACCCTCTTGTACAGAAGAAGCATCCTCCGGTTTTACCGCCACAGATACAATGCAAGGCGGCGCGTTCAGTACGACTGCGCAAGTTCCTGTTTTAAGGCTGTACCGTTTCCTTACCACTTTCACCGTGCAGAGCGGCCCCGACAAGGGCAAGCCGCTATTGGACGGCAATGCCGTTTCCGACCGGGACTTCCTCCGTGCCGTCATGCGTGCCGACTATTCCACGATATACGGCAGTTGCGTGAAAGGCAAGATGCGCTGTGTCGCCATCCTGCTGTCCAAAGCCTACTTCAAGGACTGGAAAGGTTACAGGGCATCCGCAGCCCGTTCCATGGGGCTGACACCCGAAAGCCTCGCCAAGTATAACGTGGAGAAAACCTTTATAAAGAAGCTCAAAGAGCTGCTTCCCATGATAAAATAGTGACATAACCCACAGGTGGCTACAATTCACCACAACCCACAGACTTCCACAAGCCGTTAAGCACCAGTTGTTTGACGGCTTTTTTCATGCGGTGTCATTTCACAGAATACCACAAATTCACAGGTTTCATTATTGCCCTACCTTTGCCGCCACGAACTTAAAATCAGTGGATTATGACAGATAAGACAGAAATGGTACTGGTATCGCGCGACGAGCTTCAACAGCTTATCGGCGCAAGCGTGAGGTGCGCGTTTGAGGAATACCGGCAGGAACAGGCACCACAGGACACATCGGAGTATTACACCATCCGGCAACTGGCAGAGAAATGGGGCGTGAGCATAGCGACCATCTGGCGGCACGAGAAGCTGGGACACATCAAGGGGCAGCGGATAGGACGGCGTGTTCTGTTTCCCAAGGAACAGATAGACCGCATCAAGAGTCTGAAAGCCACCAACAGGAAGACCAACAAGAACGCCAAGGAATAATTGTAGGACGCACAACAAAAAACATCAAGGCTTATGAAAAATTTGAAACAGCTTGTTTTGCCGTGCTACAAATTGGAGATGGCAATGTCCGTGGAGGCGTGGTACTTCCTGCACGGGAGCACGGACGGGATATGCAACCTTACCTATCTTCTTTCCCTCTTGTCGAAAATGGCGGCATCGGAAGTGCAGAACACCAAACGGGGATTGGGCTATGCCGTCCATCCCGGACAGGTGGACGGCTCCATGCTGGTATTGGCCAAGGAATGGGGTATCGGTCGCAAGGCGGTGTCCCGTCTGTTGGAGGATTTCTCGGAACGCGGGCTAATCCGTGTTGATTCCAATCCTGTGACTTCCATCATAGACATGGTGTGCGTGAAGTCGTGGATGATAGCAGGGCGGCTCATCGAGAATCCGACATATCGCCAGACAGTCAAGGCATACGAAGGGGTACGGATTTTCCTTTTCAACGGGCAACAATTAGAGACCTTGCGCCGCAGTTCGGCAAGGAAGAAGAAAGAAAAACCGATAGAAGAAACGTCAGAGGGAACGGATAGCTTACCGTCCATAAATCTGACCGGTTCCAATCCTATTATAGAAGGTACAGGAACAGCGGAAACCGAAACAGCTGCAACAACCGAAAGCGAAGTGGAAAGCACTGCGGAAAATGCCGCCGACAACACACCTGTTTTAGAGGATGGCAATACACTGTCCGGCTCACGGGAATGGAAACAGCCACAGGAATGAAGCGGCAGGAATGGCAAGCGACAGCGTTTTAGAAGGGATATTTTTTAGGGCTGGCAAGTTAATGTTTTCGTCCACGAAAACCACGCCACAAATGGCGACCCGGCCACACAGGAAACGGCAAGCCCGGATTACAGCCCTAAAAAACAGAAAGGTTTAACGGATAAAGGAAAACGGATATGACATATCAGGAGAACAGGAACAAGGGAGGCCGCCCAAAAACGGTGAAAGGCAAGGCGCGGACAAAGACCATATCCACACGGCTCACGCTTGCCGAATGGAAAGCGGTCATGAAACGGATTACAGATGCGGGCAAGAAACCGTCGCACTTTCTGCGCGAACTGTTGCTGCATGGCAAGGTCGTGGCGGCACGGACACAGGAGGACAGGTGGCAGATAAGGATGCTGGAGGGAGGATGCAACAACCTGAACCAACTGGCGAAGATGGCGCACCAACAGGGCTTTTCTCTTTTGAAAGGCAAAATCATGGACTTGCTGGACGAGTTCAATAAAATCATCGAGAGGATATGATGGGCGATTTGAAAAAGCGGGCGAGTTTCGCCAGAGTGGTGAACTACGTGAACAACCCGAAGAAGGCAAGGCTCATCGACAGCAAAGACGTGAGGTGGATGATAACACCACCATAGCAATGAGTATGCAGGGACAGGCGGACGACAAACCGGGGCGCAAGCTGAAAAATCCGGTGTATCATATCTCGCTGGACTTCGCACACGAGGACACACCCAAGCTGACAGATGACCTGATGGTCGAAATCGCCCGTGAGTATATGCGGCGCATGGGTATAACGAACACCCAGTACATCGTGTGCCGTCATACCGACAAGGAACACCAGCATCTGCATATCGTGGTCAACAGGGTGGACAATGACGGGAACACCATCAGCGACAGCAACGATAATGTGCGTAATGTAAAAGTATGCAAAGCTCTCACGAGGGAATACGGACTGCACTTCTCCAAGGGCAAGATGAACGTGAAGCGTGACCGCCTGCGTGGGAAGGACAAGGTGAAATACCAAATCTATGATGCTATCAAGGCGGCATTACCCCATTGCAACTGCTGGTCGGATTTGTGTGACAGGCTGGCAAAACAGGGTATCGGGGTGAATTTCAAATACAATAGAAACGAAGGTAAAATCATCGGAGTGTCGTTCACGAAGAATGAAATCTCATTCAGCGGATCACGGATAGACAGGAGTATGAGTTTTTATAAGCTGGACAGGCTCTTCGGGAACCAAATCGCAGAGGGCATGGAATGGAAGCCCCGTGTGCAAGAACAGCCACAACCGACCCGGCAGGATGTGGGATTCCACAACAATACGGCTGATACTTTTATAAGAGAGCCGTCACCGACTAAAACGGAAACGGACGGCAACGGAAGCATCCCTGCTGAATCCGGCTCAAATATCGTCCAAGTGACCATCGGCGCACTCATGGAGGTGTGCGTGCAGCCACACCAAGCCAGGGTGTCATCCGGCGGCGGAGGTGGAGGAAATGAAAGCGGCTGGGGTGATAATGACAACGAAAAGGACAAACATAAACCAAGAAGGAGAAGAAGATGAAGAACAACAGACAGAACATCGCCGACCTTATCGGGGCATTGGCAGAAGACATCGAGGAAATCAAGAAAAAGCTGGACGCAAAGGACAGCCCGGACAAGAACGAGGCACTGAAAAGGCTAGAAGCGAAGCTGGAGCCTGTTATACGGTTCTTCAATGGCAATGCACCGGAAAATGTCAATGCCATTTTCGGAAGCAAAGAGGCCATCGAGGAATACAAGCAATCAATAGGTGATAAAGCGGTAGCAAGTTTACGGTTATACACCGAAGCCAACGAGAAGGATATGCGCAAGCATGGAGTTCCCACTATCAAGGAACAGCTCAATAAGATACTGGAAATGCTGACAAGTCATATAGAGAATGACAAACAGGCTTCGGGAAAAGCACAGCAAAGGCAAGGCTTCATATCTGGACTGTGGCAAGCAATCCAACCGAACAGGATGATAAATACAATAAGGCTGTTATGGAGTAAAGTTCCCGACGGCTGGCACAAGAACCCTTACGCGTGGACAGGTATAGGCTGTACGCTCGTATTCTTTGCCCTGTTTGCCGTCAGTTGGATACAATGGCATGAGTACCGGGAAGAGAACAGGCAGTTGAGAATAGTCGCAGACAAACATCAAGTGACCACGGTCATGCTCAACGAGTTGTACCCGGAACTTGCCGTGACCGTCGGGGCTTATGAAAAGCTGGTGGATGTTGTCGGTGTGGATTCCACGCTGGTCATATTTAATAGGCAGGTCAAGACAGTGAGAGAAGAAGAAAAACAATCCAAACGACAAAAATAAAGTGAATGGCATCCATAAAAGTGAAATTTCGTCCTTCCACCGCGAGCGGCAGGGAGGGCAGCATATATTATCAGGTAATCCACGGACGCATAGTCCGCCAAGTCAAGACGGACTACCGCATATTTGACACGGAATGGGACAAAAGAACATCCCTTGTAAAAATCCTGCCCGAAATCGGCGAAAACAGGAAACGGTATCTCCAAGAAGTGGCGGAACATATTGACTGGGACACCATACGGTTGAAAGCCATAGTCGCCCAATGCGACAGGCAAGGAGGTATTTATTCCGCTGACAGCATTGTCGAGAAGTTCAACAGGCAGACGGGCGAACAATCGCTTTCCCGTTTCATGCAGGGCATCATAGGACAGTTGAAGCAGCTTGGCAAAGTCCGCACATCAGAAACCTATACGGCGGCATTGGCCAGTTTTATGAAGTTCCGTGAGGGGCAGGACATACTCTTGTGCGAGATAGACGGCAACACCATGATGCTTTACGAGGCCTGGCTCAAAGGAAATGGCATTTGCCCCAACACGGTTTCCTTTTATATGCGCATACTTCGTGCCGTTTACAACCGTGCCGTGGAAAAGGAGCTGACGGAACAGAAGCACCCTTTCAAACACGTTTACACGGGCATCGGGAAGACGGTAAAACGCGCCATTCCGTTGAAAGCCATCAAACACATCAAGGAACTTGACTTGACCTTGAAACCGCATCTGGACTATGCAAGGGATATGTTCCTCTTCTCCTTTTATACCCGTGGCATGTCATTCATTGATATGGCCTATCTGAAAAAATCGGATTTGAAGAACGGAATCATCACGTACCGGAGAAGAAAGACGGGGCAGCAGCTCACCGTCAAGTGGGAGAAGTGCATGGAAGACATCATCGCCAAGTATGGCGAGAATACAGCTACCCGTTACCTCCTGCCGATAATCACTAACCCCTATTCTGATGAACGGACACAATACCGTAATGCCATCTGCCGCATCAATGTGGCGTTGAAGGACGTTGCCGGTCTGGCAGGATTGGACATACCGCTGACCATGCACGTTGCCCGGCATTGTTGGGCGAGCGTTGCCAAGAGCAAGAATATCCCTCTTTCAGTCATCAGCGAAGGCATGGGACATGATTCGGAAGAGACCACGCGCATCTATCTCGCATCGCTTGACACAAGTGTGGTGGACAAGGCGAACAGCCTTATCCTGAAAGATTTTTGACCGGATATTTATGGTGAAATGTGTTGAGCTAAAAGACGAATCTCTTGATAAGAGTTATAGTTGATATTGCAAAGGTACGCATAATATTTCAAATACCGTGTTCAATCCTCATTTATAATGATATATGAAAGGCAATTTGTGAGAATTTGTTTTGCAAATCCGTCAGATTTTGCCAGTATAGCACTGATTATTAGAGCCCGTTCCTTTGAAATATATCTCTTATCAAGAGATGAATTTCAAGGAAATACTACATAAATTTCGTACCGAATCATTCACGGAAAGGGAGAAAGGTACAAAGTTCGAGCGACTGATGCGCTCATGGTTATTAACAGACCCACGCTACAATGAACTTGAATCGGTCTGGCTATGGGAAGATTTTCCGGGACGGAAAGATTTCGGAGGTACAGACACAGGTATCGATCTTGTGGCCAAAACAGAATTGGGTGACTATTGGGCTATCCAGTGTAAATGCTATGCTGAGAATACAATCATAGATAAACCTGCTGTAGATTCATTTCTCGCCACTTCCAGCCGCACGTTCACAAACGAGATAACATTCCAAACAGCCCGTTTTTCAAATCGTATTTGGATTTCAACCACAAACCATTGGGGAACTAATGCAGAAGAGACTATCCGAAACCAGGAACCACCTGTTACGCGCATTGGTATGGCAGACCTTGATTCATCTCCTGTGGACTGGCAAAAGCTGATGGACGGTCTAACCGGCAATTCTGCACTGGTGGAGGGCAAGAAGCCTCGTGAACACCAATTGAATGCCATATCAAAAGCATACGTTCATTATATGTCAGATAACAACGATAGGGGCAAACTCATTATGGCTTGCGGTACAGGTAAAACCTACACTTCGCTGCTCATTGCGGAACAGTTGTTTGGCAACAAAGGCTTGGTGCTGTTCATGGTTCCGTCCATCGCCTTGTTGGGGCAGTCGCTCAACGCATGGTCGCAGATGCGAAGAAACCCATTAAGGCTGTCTGCATCTGTTCCGATTCCAAAGCCTCACGCAAGACCACCAAGGAATCTGATGATACGGATGACAGCGTGGTTGACCTTGCCGTACCTGCATCCACCAATCCACAATCCATTGCATCCCAATTAAAGAAATATCGGAATCATGACGCTTGGTAGTCGTGTTCTCCACCTACCAATCCATAGATGCCGTTTCTGCTGCGCAGCGAGAGATATTATCCAAGACAAACGGAGAATACGGCGTGTTTGACTTCATCATCTGTGACGAAGCACACCGCACTACCGGTGTAAAATAGCGAAAGGATGAGAGCAACTTTATCAAGATACATTCCAATGAGAATGTACAAGGTCGGAAACGCCTTTATATGACTGCCACGCCGCGTTTGTATGGGGAATCTGCCAAGATAAAGGCATCGGAAAAGGATTGCATTCTCTGCTCGATGGATGATAAAGCCATTTATGGAGAGGAATTTTATCGTGTAAATTTCTCATACGCCGTTCAAAATGGCTTATTGACGGATTACAAGGTGCTTGTCCTTACTGTTAGCGAAGATGATGTGCCTGACAACATAAAACAAGACATCACCAATTCTACCACCGAACTGAATTTTGACGACACATCCAAACTCATTGGGGTAATAAACGGATTGTCAAAAATGATACATGGCGATGACCATCGCACATGGGATGCCGACCCACGCATGATGCGCCGTGCCGTTGCGTTCTGTTCAGCCATAGGCAACGAAACAAAAGCCGGAACGTCAAAATATGTAGCTTCGGTGCTTCCAAGAATATCCGGGAAATACGAAGAAAATCTTGATTCAGAAAGCCTTTCGCATACCGTTTCAGTAACGACACGGCATATAGATGGTTCTATGAACTCACAGGAGCGTAATGGAATCCTGCAATGGCTGGCGGAAGAGTCTGACAATGACCGTGAATGTCGTGTTGTAACCAACGTGCGTTGTCTGTCCGAGGGCGTGGATGTGCCGTCTCTCGATGCCGTATTGTTTCTTTCTGCCCGTAATTCGCAGGTGGATGTGGTGCAGTCGGTTGGCCGTGTGATGCGTACATTTCACAAAGGGCAATCCGATGAAAAGAAGTATGGATATATCATCATCCCTATTGTAGTGCCATCCGATATTTCGGCGGAGGAAGCTCTTGACAACAACAAGGCATTCGATGTGGTGTGGGCTATCTTGAACGCGCTTCGTTCACACGATGACCGTTTCAACGCAATGGTAAACAAGATAGCTCTCAATAAGCAGAAGCCAAACAAGCAGACAGGTACACCGTCTGTTACCATAGGCAGACCGGGATTGGGTACAAATGATGGAGAAGCGGAAGCACAACAAATTGAGAATGCAGAAATTGCCAGACAGTTGGAACTTCGTTTCGGGGAGATACAGGATGGTATGTATGCCAAACTGGTAGAAAAATGCGGTGACCGTCTTTACTGGGAAAACTGGGCAAAAGAGGTCGGTCTTATTGCGCACAAATTTATTGAGCGTATTTCCAAACTTATTCAATCAGGCGTACACAAAAAGGCTTTTAATGAATACCTGAAGGGATTGCAACGAGACCTGAATCCATCGGTGGATGCTGCCCAAGCCATTGAAATGCTGGCACAGCACATTATTACCCGACCTGTATTTGATGCACTGTTTTCAGATTACCAGTTTGTCAATAATAACACCGTAAGCCGTTCCATGCAGCGTATGATAGACCTATTGCAAGAACAGGCTTTTGAAAAAGATACCGAGGTGCTGGAAAGATTCTATTGTTCGGTAAAGACCAATGTGGGCGGTATTGATAATTTGGAGGGTAAGCAGACAATCATAAAGAACCTCTATGAAAAGTTTTTCAAAGGTGCGTTTCCGCTTACAGTGGAGAAACTGGGTATTGTTTATACACCGGTGGAATGCGTGGATTTCATCATCCGTTCAGTGGATGATATTCTCAAAGCAGAGTTCAACACTTCGCTGACGGAGCAAAACGTTCATATCCTTGACCCATTTACAGGAACAGGTACTTTTATTACTCGTTTGCTACAGTCCGGTCTTATCCGTCCTGAGGATATGGAGCGTAAGTATCAGAATGAAATCCATTGCAATGAAATTGTGCTGCTGGCCTATTATATTGCCGATGTGAATATTGAATCGGTATTCCATGACATTACCCATCGGAAAACTTACCTACCATACAGTGGTATCTGCCTGACCGATACGTTCCAGTTGGCAGAGAAGAAACACAACGAACTTTTCACGGAGTTCTTTCAAGACAATTCCAAACGGGTAAAGAAGCAGATGGCTACACACGTAAGGGTAATTGTCGGAAATCCGCCGTATTCCATTGGACAAAAGTCCGCTAATGACAATGCTCAGAATTTGTCTTATCCATATCTTGATAAGCATGTGTCGGAAACATATGCTGTGAAAAGTTCGGCCAATTTGAACAAATCTCTTTACGACAGCTATGTAAAGGCGTTTCGTTGGGCTTCCGACCGCATTCCGCAGAATGAAGGAGGCATTGTTGCATTCATAAGTAATGGCGCATGGATTGACGGTGCTGGGCAGGACGGTATGCGTAGATGCTTTGAAGATGAATTTACTTCTATTTATGTGCTGAATTTACGTGGCAATCAGCGCACGTCTGGCGAATTATCGCGTAAAGAAGGAGGAAAAATCTTTGGAAGCGGTTCTCGTACTCCAATTACGATTACTTTCCTTGTCAAAAATCCGGCAAAGAAAGGTCAGAAGGCAGTTATCCATTATCACGATATAGGTGATTACCTTACTCGTGAGCAGAAACTCAAAATGGTAAAAGACTTCCGTTCCATTTCTTCACAGAAATTGGAATGGCAAATTATTACACCTAATGAAAAGGCTGATTGGATAAACCAACGCGATGGGGTGTTTGATAATTTGATTCCATTAGCTCCTGAAAAGAAATTTGCTCTGAATGCTCAAAGTGTATTTAGCACTTATGCCATTGGTGTAGCAACC
>ENA-OUNI01000141-OUNI01000141.1-human-gut-metagenome-genome-assembly--contig:-NODE-141-length-30175-cov-4.093051_pt1:10000-30175 | contig 30175 bp, 27 predicted proteins | sample MGYA00242499_ERZ504580 | MGnify/ENA primary metagenome ERZ504580 (study PRJEB26092, sample SAMD00036315) | human gut metagenome | host: Homo sapiens | study: EMG produced TPA metagenomics... | reverse complement strand
CTCATTCCGGCTGCGCAGCCCGCCCGGCTCGATGCCTTCGTCGAACGCGTCGTATTCCAAATCCAATGGAAACACCTCTCCATGATACAATTATTTTTATTCTAGCACGCGCAGGCAAAAAAAGAAAGTGAATTTGGGCAAAATCCGTTTTTTGTGAAAATTTTTGCTTGACACCAGCGCGCGAAGCCTGTAAATTATATAAGAATGAGCTTGTACCCTGACGTTTTGCGGCCGAAAGGGTCTAGCTGAAAAATGATGAAGAGGAGAGGTTCACTCAATGGAAGAGAAAAAACTCTTGATTGACATTCGAGAGAAGCCGTCCACGGGCAAATGGTTCATCCTCAGCTTCCAGCACGTTTTCGCCATGTTCGGCTCCACAGTGCTCGTCCCCATGCTCACGGGGCTGCCGATCAACACCGCGTTGCTCTGCTCCGGTATCGGTACTTTTATTTACATCCTTTGCACCAAGGCGCGCTGCCCGATCTATCTCGGCAGTTCCTTCGCTTACATTTCCGCAATTATTGCGGCATTGGGAGCCAGCGTCAGTGATCCTGATTTTTCGCAGAAAGCTAATTTTGCGGCGGTTGCGACAGGGCTTATGACGGCTGGCTTGGTTTATGTCGTTTTTTCCATCCTGATCCGCCTGATCGGCACCAATTGGATCAATAAGATTTTGCCGCCGATCGTCGTCGGCCCTATGATCGCAGTTATTGGCCTGGGCCTTGCGGGCTCTGCCTGCTCCAACGCGGGCTTTGTTGTGCCGGAGGGCGGCACGATGAACTGGCAGTTTGTCATCGTCGCGCTCATCACGATCCTTGCAACGGCGCTCGTCGCGGTCTATGCAAAGGGATTTTTCAAAATCGTGCCGATCGTGTCCGGTATTCTGGTCGGTATTGTGGCCTCCATTGCGGTGGACCTGATCTTCAACCTCGGCGCGGGCGCAGAGAATCAGCTGATCCTCTCCAAGCTTGCCGTGGTGTGGACGATCTCAAAACCTTCGACCTGTTTGAGATCCCGAAAATTATGCTCCCGATCGGCAATGATACGCTTAAGAGCACAACCTTTGTCTCCTACACGCCTGATTTCAGCTATGCGCTTGCCATTATCCCGGTGGCATTCGTCACCATGGCGGAGCATATCGGCGACCACACGGTGCTCGGCCAGATTTGCGGCAAGAATTTCCTCAAAGATCCTGGCCTTGACCGCACCCTGCTTGGCGACGGTATCGCTACTTTCGTCGCCGGTATGATTGGCGGCCCGGCAAACACCTCCTACGGAGAGAATACCGGCGTTGTCGGCATGACGCGTGTCGGATCCGTCTATGTCACCGGCGGCGCGGCGTGCTTTGCGATCCTGATCGCCTTCATCAAGCCTTTTAAGGATTTGATTGCTTCCATTCCGAATCCGGTCATGGGCGGCATCTGCGTCATTCTCTTCGGCTTCATCGCAGCGAACGGCCTACGCGTGCTCGTGGATGCAAAGGTTGATTTCGGCCAGACGCGCAACACGATCATCGCCTCTGTCATGCTGGTGCTTGGCCTTGGCGGCGCGGCGATCCAGCTGACGAAGCTGCAATCTCTTTCCGGCATGGCGCTTGCGGCGCTCGCTGGAATTATCTTGAACCTGATCCTGCCGGAAAAAAAGGCCAACAAGGCTGATCCGGCGCTCACCCTCATCCCCGAAGGCGGCGAGTTTGAAGAGGCGGAGAAGATGACGGAGTTTCTCGAAAAGGGCGAAAAAAAGAAAAAGTAATTTCTCTATAAAAAACAAACAATGGCGGCGGTAAGCAGTTACCGCCGCCATTTGTTACTCGATTGAAACAGGAGGAAACCTGGGGGCGAACGCGGTTCGCTGGGAGGCATCAGGCTCTGTATTTTTATGAATTTATCAGATGATTGGTTTAAAGGGGGATGCTGCAAGATGCAAAGCATCTTGCAGCATCCCCTTTTAAGCTTTGTTTTTGCCTCACGCAGGCAATGTTCGGGCTTATATCGCAGGCGGATCATACGCAAAGGGGACTATATCTCCGCCTAAAATCACCTTTTTACAGTTTGTTTTTGCATGGAGGCGGTTTTGCAATGCTCCCTCATCAATTCTTTTTTATTATTGTTTCCATGCCATTCGCGGCAATATCGCGTCATTATCCGCCGGCGGCGCGTCATACAGCACGCCGTCCAGAATCACATTCATCATTTTAAAAATTTCTTCGCTATTTTTCATGCGCCGCACAAGGGGGGATATTCGCTCCATGATCCGCTTGATCGCCTGATACACCGGTGTGTCGGGCGTATACGGCTCGTCGCCGCGATAAATATTGCGCACAACCTCCACAAATAAATCCTTGAGCAAAATCGGCTTTACCTCCGGGCTGATATCCCTGGAGATGCAGAGCAGCCGCGCGAGCTGCCCAACCGTCAGCTTGTGCAGTGCCCTGCCCGCCAGCGTGAGCGGAACGCGCAGCTTCAGGATTGTTTCCGCCTCCACGCTGAAGCCGCCCGCCAGCCGGGAGAGGCGCTCAATATCAAAGGCCATGGAGTCAAAAATATCGTTGAGCAGCCGGTCGAATACCGATTTGAAATATTCATCCACCGTCATGCCGTGCAGATCCCAGTCGAAGTGATCGATGTGGTCGCTTGTGACCTCCATGCGGTCATCATAAACCGCCACGGTGCGGATTGCACTCGCGTAGCCGATTAGGGCGCTGGTGTTGATATCATAAATCGTGTTACCCTTTTCCGTGGTTTTTACGGCAATGTTCTGCATATGCGTGTGGCCGGTGAAGATGAACTGCACGCCCGCATCCGCCAGCACGGTTGAAGTGTGCTCAAAATCGCCGAGCATATCGCGGCGGCTGAACAGCGGATAGATAGGGGAAGGGGGAAGCACGGGATGGTGCGTCATGGCGAGCACCTCTCACCAGCCTCGTGCGCAAGTTTCACCTGATCCAGAATCCAATGGAGCTGGTCTTCAGAATAGCCGCAGAATGCGCGCCCGTCTCCATCGTCATTCAGGGCGAGCATCCGCCAGCCGGGGGCGAGCTGCACCGCATAGGAGTGCGTTTCCGCGTGGAAGGCGATAGCCTCGTTCAGGCCGAAATCGTGGTAGAGCTCGAGCAATTCCTCCCGCGTGGTCGGCGTGGCGGGCAGCCGCTCATCACCGACACAGCGAATAGGGGTTTCGTTGTAGTCATGCGTTGCCGTGATAAGGATAACGCGCTTGCCAGCTTCCCTGAGGCGGTTGAGCTTTGGGATCAGCTCAAGATGGCTCTCCTTTTCGCCGTCGCAGCTCACGTCGCCCGCGACGAGGATGATATCAATTTCGCTTTGCAGCAGCCAATCCACCGCCGCATCAATGATCGCCCCTGTTTCGGCCAGACATTTCTGGTCGCTTTGGCTGCGCCATTCATAGGCGGAGCCAGTTGTGCCGAGGCTCGCTGCATAGTGATGCAGATCCGTTATCAGGTGAAATTTCAGCGGTTCTCCCATTGTGAAGTACCATGCCTTTCTTTTCTTTCCGATTCTTTGTATTTTTATCTGGCCGCGTCCAGCCGCATGTCCCCCGTGGTGGCCTGGGCAAGCAGGGTGGGAGTTAGCAACACTTTTTGCACCGCAGGCTCAGAGTTGCTCTCAATTTCGTCGAGTAGAAGGTGCGTAGCCGTTTCCCCCATGCGCTGGCGATCCTGCCGGATGGTAGTCAGGCGGATCTGCGCGAGCGATGCGTAGGAAATGCCGTCAAAGCCTGCGATACAAAGCTCCTGCGGCACCCGGATGCCCGTCTCCTGCGCATATTGCAGCGCGCCGAGGGCGATCACATCATTGCCGCAAAAGAGCGCATCCGGAGGTTCGCCGGCTTCCGAATGCGTGAGCAGCTCTTTCGCAAGGGCATAGCCGCTTTCACTGGTGAAAGGGCCATGGCGCACGAGCCGATCATCCGGCGCAAGCCCATCTTCCAGCAGCGCTCGGGTGTAGCCCTCCAGCCGCTGGAGGTTGGAGCGCGAATCCGGCAGACCGCCCAAAAAGGCGATGCGCCTGCACCCGCAATCCAGCAGATGGCGGGTCATCAGATAGCCGCCATAGTCATGATCCGTATCCACGCAGCTCACTACCTTTGAGCCGCTGTAATGCAGCAACACAGCGGGCAGGCCAAGGTTTTCATAAGCTGCGCCATCCACTGTATCCTGCACCGGCTTTAGGATAATCCCATCCACCCGCTGCTCTCGCATGAGCTGGAGCTGGCGCTCCTGCGCGCGCGGCTCCCAATCCGTGTTGGAGAGAATCGTTTGATACCCGGCGCGCTCCGCCGTATGGATCACGGCCAGTGCAATATCGGAAAAGAAGGGGTTAGAGATATCCGGTAGGATCAGGCCGAGCGTTTTGGAGCGCTGGTTGACGAGGTTGCGCGCAATGCCGTTGGGCAAGTAGTTAAGCTTTTTGGCAACCGCCAGAATGCGCTGCGCCGTTTTCACGCTTACGCCGCGGCTGCCGCTGAGCGCACGGGATACGCTGGCATAGGAAACGCCGGCTCCCGCGCAATGTCCTTAATGGTAACGCTCATCGGTAGGCTCATACCTTTCTCTGACAAACAGAAATTTTATGTGGCTTGGTGCAGATAAGTTCAGTCAGCCATTTTGACCAGAAAGCACAAAAAATTTGGTGAAATACAATTGTTTCGTACCTTCTATTATAACAGGTTTTCATACAAAATTCCATGTCTGATTGCGGGAATCCGAGCGGAATCTCACAAAAAAGGGCGCAACCGCGCCCTTTCTGAAAAAGGATCAGGATTCCAGACCCGTTTCTGTGACAAAGCTGTTTTCAATCGTGATTACCGTATAATATTGCGGGCCGAGTTCGTTTACCAGCCCGTTTACTCGCTGGTAGATGTCGCTTTTTTCATCTTGCAATTGTGCGGAATGACAAGGTCAAAAATCAGATTGGTGTGCGTCGGCCCCTCCACCATGCGGAAATCGTGGATCGTAAAGCGGGGATCAATGCTCCTTACAATCTCAGAGAGTTGCAGCCGCAGGCGGTTGACTTGCTCGTCCTCCACCACGATCGGATCCATGTGGATCACCATATCCATGTGGAATTTTTTCTTGATTTCGCGTTCAATCAGGTCAATGGTGTCATGGCTTTTCATAATATCCGCATTGGAGGGAACTTCCGCGTGTGCGGAGGCAAAGATGCGGTTTGGCCCGTAGTCGTGAACGATCAAGTCATGCACGCCGACCACGCCTTCAAAGGAAAGAATCTCCGTTTCCAGTGCCTTAACGAGCTTTGGGTCGGGCGCTTGGCCGAGGAGATTGCCCACGGTGTCGCGCACGATCTGAATGCCGGTATAGAAGATGAAAAGGGCGACGATGATGCCATATAGCCGTCGAGTGGGAGGGAGGTAAATTTGGAGAGGATCAGCGCGAGCATGGAAACCGTCGTTGCCGCCGTATCGCTGACGCTGTCCATCACCACTGCGCCTACGGCAGGGGAATCAATCCGCTTACCAAGCTGATGGTTGAATAGAGCCATCCAGATCTTCACGCCAATGGATAAAAGCAGCACAATCAGTGCGGGCACGCTGAAGGAGAGCGCCTCCGGGTGCATAATTTTATCGATGGAGGAGCGCACCAGCTCAAAGCCCATCATCAAGATCAAAAAGGCAACTCCCAGCGCGGCGATATATTCCATTCGGCCGTGGCCAAATGGGTGTTCGTCATCCGCCGGACGATTGGCGGCCTTGAAGCTGAAAAGCGTCACGGCAGAGGAGCCCGCGTCGGAGAGGTTGTTGACCGCGTCCGCCGTGATGGCGATGCTGTTGGTGAGCGAGCCGATCAAAAATTTTGCAATGGTCAGCAGAAGGTTGCAGGCAATCCCCACCGCGCCGCTGAGAACGCCGTATCGTGAGCGCACGGCGGCATTTGCCGTGTTGTCTGCGTCCTTGATAAAGAGTTTAATGAGTAGTTTTGTCATATCATCCATCCCCGTGTATGTTCGAAGTTATATAGAGATTATAACACGGCGGAGAAGAACTTACAATTTTTTGACGGGATGTTATGGGGCGATAACATGAAAAAGGCGGGGAAGGGCATGCTGACCGCCCCTCCCCGCCGGAGGCTTTGCGAGTCGATATGATCTGCTCAGGCCGGTTTCGACGCTGGCTTTGGGTATTTCACCATGCGATGATGAGCCAGACGATTGCGGCGAGGGCGATTGCGGCGAAGAGGAGCAAAATCAAAATCAGGCCAGATTTGTCCAGCCGGTCGGCAGCGGATCGCCAATTGTATAGATAGGTGAATCATTGTAAATTAACATAGATGTATACGTGGGAATCGTACCAGTGAAAAGCATCAGCAGCTTCGGCCAAACACGGCATTCCCTACGATAGAAGACCAGATAAATAATCGAACCGACATCCAGAAGCAAGAGCGATAAAAAAATGGGAACTATAATCCCTTCTTGATAGATAAGATCGGGCCCAACGCCGAAGATTGCATAAAAATAGAAATTGAACCACAACAGTAGAGCAGGGATTGATAAAAGAGCGTAGAGAAAAAAGATGAACTTTTTAATTTGATAGCGCACTACGATTCACTCCTTCATACCAGCATCAATAAAGAGCCATTCCGGAAGCATAGGCAAATTTATAGATAAGCAGAGCAGAAAATCCAACAGCGTTTGGAACGGTTTTTGACGCGGCATAATCCCAATAGGTTTTATTTAACGCGTTATTTACCTGGCTTCGAAATGTATATGCAATGGAGGCTGTTTGCTGCACTAGAAAATCTACGCTATGGGAAGTAACACTTGCGTAAGAGGGGTTTGAGGATGTGCTGAACCGGTAGCCGTTTACACTTGAGATTAGTTTGATGTAAGAATCAATATCTTTATCAACAAACGATTCAAAACTATTGTGTGCTATGTTGACGTTTGTGATATTCGCCGCATGATGCGGTTCTCCCGCATCTTGAATATAATGGAGCGCCCGTCCAAGTTCGCTGTACATAACATCTATGTCTCCAACCTTTGCGGCATGTACGGCGGAATCAAAATGATTCCGGCAATTGACGAGCGCTGTGTTTGTTTTGGAGCCGGTCCAGCTATCGCCATCAATCGCATGGTAAAAATGGCCTTCGAAAATATTTTTGTTTTCATCTTTATCCGGCGTTAAAGAGGCTATGGAAATTGCAAGCACAATAAAAACATTTGCACTTTCATTCATTGAGAAGAAGCCCTTATCTTTTGTTAATATGTCGCATGCTTTTGCCGTGATGTATTCATGAGAACCCTGTTCTACATATTCTCCGTTTTCTATATTCCCAGAAGCCCACCTTGGTGCAATCCGCGGTGGTGTCTCTTCCTCTTCCATAATCGGATTGGTATCATATGTGTCAAACGGATCGCATAGGCCGGCATGAGGAAGCTGAAGGAACAGAGCAGTAACACCGCAGTCAAAAACAACGAAATAGCCTTTTTCATAAAATGTTCTTCTCATTTCAACAGACATGTTTTGATGCTTCCATACAAAAAGCGGATGCTCAAAACATTGGAATCACCTTCTTTCTGTATTTAAAGGGGAATCTCTCCATCCCTATTATATCAATTAAGAAGTAATTCACAACACAAATCATAAAAAAATACAGAACTGACGATAAAATCAGTTCTGTATTACTGAAATATATTGAAAGACAGCGTTCCCGCCTCATGCCTCCCGGCTCACCACATGCACGTCCAGCTGCTCATAGGGGATTGTGATTCCATTTTCATCGAATTTGAGCTTCACCGTCTCCTGCAATTCATAAAACAGCGTCCAGTAATCGTCCGACCGGCACCAAACCAAGCAGCAATCTCAATCGCATGCGCATCGTGCGCCTTCACGCCGATCACGGGCGCGGGATCGTTTAAAACCATGGCATGATCCTCGACGATTTCGTGAAGCACCCGTTTTGCCAGGGCAATATCGTCGCCATAGCCGATGCTGTAGGTCAAATCCAGCCTTCGTTTATTCTCCGCCGTGTAGTTGATGATGTTGTTGGAGGTCAAATGGGAATTTGGGATGATAATGCGTTTGTTGTCGATTGTATTCAGGGTGGTGTTCATAAATCCAATCTCCGCAACCTTGCCGGAAACGGCTTCCAGCTCAATGAAATCGCCGCTCTTGAAGGCTTGCTGATGAGGATCTGAAGCCCGCTGGCAAATTGGGAGATGCTGTCCTTCAAGCCGATGCCGGCCGTCACGCCGGCCGCGCCCAGGGCCGTGATGAAGGAGCTGAGGTTGATGCCCAGCGTAGAAAGAGCGGAGAGGACAATGCCGAATTTGATCACCAGCTCCACTACGTTGCGGATAAAAGGGTGGACGGCCGGATCAACGTTTTTTGCCGTCAGGCCTTTTATAAGCAGTTTCCCCACGAGCTTTGCCAGCCAGAAGCCGACGGCGAGTGTGAGAATGGCGCCAAAGAGATTCGGCAGGAAGCCTAACAGTTTATCCCAAAAGTTTTCGCTGGTCCAAGTTTTAAGCTGCTCCAATAGATTCATGGAAAAACCTCCGTCAATGATTGATTCCGGTCTTATGCCCCTACGGGTGTTCTGATAAGAATTGTACCATTTTCAGGGGTAAAAAAGCAAATGTCGGTCGCTGCCGCGTTGCTGCACGATTCCGTGGCAGCAAGATTTCGAAAGTTTCTGAGCGGTTTTCTCAAGTATTTCTCTGAAACAGATGCTATAATCAAGCTGAATCATTGTTTCTCTGTTTCTCTCGATTTCAATCCGGGAGTGGGGGAAAGTTGCTTTATCCGGCCTGCTGCGGGAGGCGCAGGCAAACCTGAATCGGATCGAACGCGGCGGCGTGCGCAACGCCCCGCAATCTGTGATTGAATGAAAGGCGGGAATATAATGCTTTTGAAAGAATGGAACTTTGCGTTGGATGACACCAAAAACGCGGCGCGTTCCTCCACAATGGGGTGGAAGGCGAAACCATATCCGTGCCGCACACATGGAATGCATCCGACAAATATCAAAATTACCGCGGAATCGCATGGTATGGCACGGAACTATTTCTCCAGGAACTTGCGCCGGTAAACCTGCTTCGCTTCGGCGCAGTCTATCATGACGCGGACGTCTATATCAACGGCGTGCACACGTTCCGGCACGCGGATTCAGGCTATACGCCGTTTTCGTTCGACGCAACGCGCTTCCTACGCAAGGGGAAAAACCGCATTGCCGTGCGCTGCTCCAACGCGCCCAGCGCGACGGCCCTGCCCAACAAAGGCGATTTTGATTGGGCGGATGACGGCGGGCTGATCCGGGCGGTGGAATTTCTGCAAAAGGAGCGGCGTGACGTGAAAGACTGCCGTATCACCCCTTCTATTCTGCAATACCTGCCGCAGGCAGATGCCGTGCGGAGCTCACAGTCGACGCATCGCTGTTCGCTGAAGAGACGCAGTTGCAGGAGCTTTCCATCCTGGATAGGGCAGGGCGCACGGTGCTGACGCAAAAACGTCCTTTTTCAGAATGGCAGGCTCCATGCGTGCCTGACACTGGACGCCTTGCTGTGGGAGCCGGAGTTCCCGAATCTCTACACGCTCGCGTTCCGCTCCGGGAGCAGCCGGTCTAAATTCCGCTTCGGTGTACGGGAGCTCACCGTGCGCGGGGATCAGATTCTGCTCAATGGGAAGGAAATCCGCTTGCTCGGCATGGAGTGGATGCCTGGCAGCTGTCCGGATTGCGGTATGGCGGAGCCACAGGAGGTTTCAGAGCAGTTTCTGCAACTGCTCAAGGAGGCGAACTGCAATTTCACGCGCTTCCACTGGCAGCAGGACAATGCAATTTACGAATGGTGCGATGCGCACGGCCTCATGGTGCAGGAGGAGATCCCGCTATGGGCAAGCCGAAGGCGCCGGGCAAACGGATTGAACAGACGGCAAAGCAACAGGCGACGGAGATGGTTGCCGCGCACAGCAATCATCCGAGCATTGTCTGCTGGGGCGTGGGCAACGAGCTCAACGGCCACAGCAAGCGGACGGTGGCGTATGTCCGTGAAATGGTGGCCTTCTTCAAGCAGCTGGATCCGAGCCGGCTGGCCAATTATGTTTCCAGCACACTGGACTACAAAAAGCGTACCCCCATGGAATCTGAACACGACGCGACGCTCTACGGCGATATCTGCATGTGGAACGAATATATGGCACCTGGAACCATAGAGACCATTATGACGAGGGCATGCGGTTCGTCTGCGATCAGGCCAAAGGCAAGCCGCTCGTGATTACGGAGTTCGGCCTGTGCGAGCCGGCCTTTGACGGCGGCGACGAGCGGCGTGCCGCGATTTTCCGGGAAAAGGTCGCGCTTTACCGAAAATACCAGCTCAACGGATGGATCTATTTTTCGCTCAACGACTATCGCACGCATATGGGCGAGGATGGGCAGGGCCGCTTTCAGAAGCGGGTGCACGGTTCCACAGATCTCTACGGCGCGTTAAAGCCCTCCTATGCAGTCGTGCGGGATCAGAACGCAGGGCTGGAATAGCCTGGGGAAGCGCTTGATTAGTATAGGAAGGGGAGAAAATCGGTTTGGCACGCAGGATTTTAGGCTTGGTGTTGTCTCTTTTGGCTTGTATTTTATCGTTATTGGGGTGGAATGGGATGATTCAAGTGGACCATGCGCATTATGAAACGGTAGACCGGGCGTTAATCAACCCCAATGCCGATGAAGGAGCAAAGGCGTTATACCAATATCTGCTGGAAAGCTATGGCAAACGGGTGATCAGCGGGCAATATATCAACGAATATGAGGATTTTTCCGCGCCGCAGTTCCGCGTGGATGAATCGGATCCAAACAGCCCGTCGACCGTATTCAAGGCAAACGAGCTTCGGGCGGTATACAGTGTGACGGCGCTTACCCGGCCATGCTCGGGCTGGATCTTTCTGAAATAGAAACTGGTCGGGAATGTTATTCCATCCAGCAGGCGATCGAGTGGCACAAGGCCGGGGGATCGTCACCCTCTGTTGGCATTGGATGGCGCCCACCCAAACAGAAGGTAAGCGGCATTTCTATACGGAAAAACGGATTTCAACCTCAAACAGGCGCTTGAAAACCCAGGCAGCGCGGAATATCAGGGCCTTCTGCATGATATTGACCTCATCTGCGCAGAACTGCAAAAGCTGCAAGAGGCAGGCGTGCCCATCCTGTGGAGGCCATTGCACGAGGCGAGCGGCGCTGGTTCTGGTGGGGCGCGAGCGGGCCGAAGGCCTATCAATCGCTTTGGAGCCTGATGTATGACCGGATGACCAATGTCCATGGCCTAAATAACCTCATCTGGGTGTATAATGGGCAAGACCCAAAGTGGTATGTTGGCGATGAGCGATGCGATATCATCGGCGAGACCCGTATTATACCAATGGCAGCAGGGTAGCCTATTATTTTGATTCGGCAAATGCCAACCGCTTCAAAACCTGCTATAAAACCTCGCAGAATAAGATGATTGCAATGACGGAGAATGATTTTTTGCCCAATCTTAACCGGATGTTCCAAAAAACACGAAATGGCTGACCTTCTGCACCTGGTGCCGGGAGTTCGTGTGTGTGATGGATGAATCCGCGGGCTGGGGTGTCACTACGCCGGAATACAGTGGCAAATATGCCTCCGCCGACGAGCTGCGCACAGTTTATCAGGATGAGCGGGTCGTTACACTTGAGCGGCTGAACGGCTCCGGCGGCTATGGATATGCTTGCGCCGGCTAAACGTGCCCCGTTTTCTTCCTTTCCTCTTTTTCTCTGCATTCAGGTGAAACAAACGGGTTCATACACAAAAAATGGTTTGAATCACACCCTGATTTGTGGTAATATGATACAAATATCCAGGTAAGCGCTGCATCATTCCATGCGCGCGCCTTGCCGGTTCGATCATTTACGCTCGTGATTGAATCAGTGCTTGCCGAAAGAAGAAGGGGATAAAAGATGCAGAAAAAATCATCATTCTATGCACGGTGATCCTGATCGTCGTGATGGAAGCGCTCTTTGCGCTCATCGGCGCGCTGATGCCCGGCCCGTTTACAGGCACGGTCACAGACGCCGAGACGAACGAGCCGATCGCCAACGTTAGCGTTTCAGACGGGCGCAACGTGGTCAAAACGGATGAAAACGGCGCATATACTGCCGGGCTACAGCAAGAGCCGCTTCGTCACGGTAACAACGCCCGCGGGCTACTGGACGGAAAACTATTACATTCCGGTTACAAAGGATCGGGAAACCTATGATTTCCGGCTGGACAAGAGCGAGAAAACCGCGCAGGCGGATCATTCCTTCCTGCAAATTTCCGATTCGGAAATTGGCGCAAAGGGTGTTGGCGCGTGGATTGAGCATGTCCGGGATACGGTGAAGGAAACCGACCCTGCCTTCCTCATCCACACGGGCGATATCTGCTATGAGGATGGCCTGAAGCAGCATATCAAGGATATGAATACGGAGAATATGGGTGTTCCCGTGCGCTATGTGATCGGCAATCACGACTATGTGGCTGGGAAATATGGAGAGGCGCTCTTTGAGAGCATTTATGGTCCGGTGTGGTATTCGTTCGATGTGGGCAACGTCCACTATGTTGTCACACCGTTCCAGACCGGTGCGGACTATGCCTCTGGCTACAATAAAAACGACCGCTGGAAGTGGCTGGAAAACGACTTGGCAAATGTCGAGCCCGGCATGAAGGTCGTTATGTTCAATCATACCAAAGCGCCGTCTGACGACTATGTGCTATCCTATGGTTTGAAAAAACTGGATTTAAAAGAGCATGACCTTATTGCGTGGGTGTATGGCCACTATCACTATAATTATATTACGGAAACGGACGGCGTGCTCAATATCAGCACCGGGCGGCCTGACTGCGGCGGCATCGATTCCTCCGCGAGCGGTTCAAGGCTTATCAGCATCACCGCAAACGGGCAGGTTTCCACCCAGATGTATTATTATGATTTTGAGCAACCGCAGGCTCCGGATGGGGCGAATTGGAGCGCACAGCTGGAGGGGAACCTCCTGTTTGCCGATCCGTTGGCCGTTGGCAATCAGATTTTTGCCGCCACGGTGGATGACGATTATCCCCGCACCTGCGGCGTTTATAGCCTGAATGCGGCGGATGGCTCGGTGAATTGGTTTTTTAAAACCCTCAATTCCGTGAAAAACAAACTGGTCTATGCAAATGGGAAGATTGTCGCACAGGATTGTGAGGGCACGGTGTATTGCCTGAATGCGGAAACAGGCGCATTGCTTTGGCAGAAGAAGGTGGATCTCGGCGGGTCGCTCGGCACTAGCTCAGGCCTTTGTGCAGATGGCAGCACGGTCTATGCTGGCTGCGCGGCCAGCATCACCGCACTGGATTTGGAAACAGGCGACACGCGCTGGAACACCCGCCGCGGTAAGGGCGAAAATTCACCGGCCGAATTTGTGATCGCAGGCGATCGTCTGATTGTCAGCTCCCATTGGGATGCGCTCGTGGCGCTCAATAAAAACACCGGCAAAAAGCTTTGGGAAAACAGCGACAGCAATATCCGCTTCCGCAGCTCCACTCCGGCGGTGATTGATGCGAATACGCTCCTTGTTGCGGATGATGACGCGATTATGATCGTGGATAACGGCTCCGGAAAAATCACAAGTAAGACGAATTTCGATGACTATAACTTTGCTTCCAGCGCCCAGCCGGTCATCTCCGGTAAGGTTGCCTATATTGCCACGGTGAATAAGGGTGTGCTTGCCTTTGATTTGGAGACGAAAACGATCCTTTGGGAGCGTGAGGTCGGCGGTGCGCTCGTTGGCACGGCTCCTTATGCGGGCGTTGGCTCTAAAACTGTAGAAGGCACGCCGATTCTTTCGAATGGCAAGCTGATCTTCGGCGCGTCAGATGGGTATCTCTATGCGATTGATCCGGCGAACGGAGCGGTTTTGAAGAAGCAGAATGTGGGCGCGCCGGTGTTTGGCAGTGTGGCGCTTTCCAACGGCAACCTAATCGTTGCAGATTTTGCGGGAAGGATTACGAGCTTCTAATTTCGATCCCTCCTTGCGGAAAAGACTGCGCCTGCTTATCATAGCCAGGGCGCAGTTATTTGTTGATTTCATTTGAGCTGCAAAAAGCTTCGCCTTCGCGGCCTGGGCGCACAAGCTCGAATAGCGGCAATCATGCAGCTCACCTCATTTTTTCCCCAACGGCCAGCCAATATCCATCTCCAAACGGGAAACTCGCAAATTGAACCCTATTTTGATTGGATTCCACCCTGCCGTCTGCCAGAAAAGAAAACGTGATTTGGCTGAGCGGCACGCTAATGCCTGTCCCCGTTAATTTCACATAACTTTCCTTGAGCGTCCACAGCCTGTAAAACAGGCGGGCAGGGTCTTCACACTGTTCCAACAGTTTTTGCTCCGCATCACTGCAAACCCGGCGCGCAACGTTCGGCTGGTACGCCTGATTCGTTCAATATCGATTCCCACCGGCTGTTTCGAAACTGCGCATACCGCATAATCCCCGGAATGGCTGATATTAAAAAAGAGGTTTGTACAATCTTTTAAAACCGGCTTTCCGTGCGTTTCCCGGCAGATTGGAACGTCGCGCAGGGGGCAGCGCAGCTCCCGTGCCAGCATGGCGCGGGCGAGTATCTCCCGCTGAGGGATCGCTCCCGATCCTTGGGCCTTTGTCGCCTCAAAATTTCCTCTTGCCTTTTCCCGGGCAAACAGGAGAGCCAGCGCGTGCAAATAGCTTCATTGACGCCTTCTGTTAAGCGGACAGCCGCAATCTGCATCCGACATGCTCCTTTCCCTTCGTAATTTTTTATGATAGCGCAGTTTTAAAAAAGATGAAGCTGCTGAACCGCTTGTGGGCGCTTGAGCTCGGCGGCCGTGCCGTTTTCCAAATTGGCCGCAGGGATTTCGCTCAGAAACGGGGAGGGTTCGCTGTTTGTCAGCAAAATCAATTCATCCTTAGCTCGCGTCATGCCGACAAAGAAAAGCCTGCGTTCTTCCTGCATATCTGCGGGCCTGCCCGGCGCATCCAGCGGCATCAAACCCTTTGAAACGCCGCAGAGGAACACTACAGGGAACTCCAACCCCTTGGCTCCGTGTAGAGTGGAGAGCGTGACTGCATCTGCTGTGTAAACTCGGTTTCCGCTGCGCGCCACATCGCCCTCTTTGCCGAGTGAAAGGCTGTTCAATAAAGAGGAAATATCCGGCTGGAGGACTGCCGCGTCGAGCAGCCGGTTGACCGCTGCGTGCCCGGTAAGGCCGGTGCTTTCCGCCCAGCTTGTAAGGAGCTTCAAGGGCTTCTCCTTCGCGGCGCGCGGCGCATATTGCCGGAGCAGATTAGACAACTTCTGCAACTCCGGCGCCTTGCCTAGGGGAGCGGGGAGCTCGCCGGAGAGGAGGGCAGTTGGACCTGCCTCGCGGCAATCGGCCAGCAGCTGTTGCGCCGCACCGGCCGGGCAGTGCAGGACGGTCAGCAAGCATGCGCGGAGGGAAAGTAGGTCGATCGGGTGGAGCAAATAGCGAAAAAAGCCCACTGTGCCGCGCACCATATCATCCGCCAAGAAGCTGTCCCGCCCGGTGACCACGTAAGGCACCCCTTCAATTCCCAGGCATTTTTCAATCAGCTCGGCCTGCCGGTGGGTGCGGTAGAGCACGGCGATATCCGAAAATCCCAGCGGGCCGCCGCGCTGGGATGCGGTGGTTTGCACATCGAGCATGTCGATGCCGCCGACCATGCGGTTGATCTCCTTTGCAAGGAAAAGCGCCTGTGAAAAATCATCCTCGGCCGCCATGAGCCGCACGCATTCTCCCTGCGGACGCATGGCGGTCAGCCGGCGCTCTGGCCCGTCGTTGTGGGAAATCAGGGAAAGGGCGCAGCCCAATACTTCCGGCGTGGATCGGTAATTTTCCGTGAAACGGATCTGACGTGCGTCCGGATGTTCTTCTAAAAACGATCAAAGCACCGCGCGCTCGATCCGCGGAAGCCGTAAATCGATTGATCGGGGTCGCCAATGAGAAACACGCTCTTCCCTGAGCTGCACCATTTTTGTACGAGGCGGTATTGCATTTCATTGCTATCTTGAAATTCATCCACGAGGAGATGGGGGAAGGACGTATCCAGTTGGAGTGCATCGAGCAGCAGATCGTCAAAGTCACGCACGCCGTATTCCCGTAGCCGGGTGCAGTAACGTTCATAGGCCTCCGGGTGCGGCGGCGTTTCGATAACGCCGCTTTTCACTTGGGAAACCTCCTGCAAAAACTTTCGCGGGGAGAGCTGGAGCTTCCCTTCCTTTAAAATTTCAATGGCGAGCACCGCGGCTTCGTTTTCATCCGCAATGGTGATCTCCTGCCCATCCCTAGAAAGTAGGTCAAGGCACAGGGAATGGAAGGTGCCAATCCGCATTCCTTGAATGGCACGGCGGCCGCCAAAATGCTGGATGAGCCGCTGCCGCATTTCATCAGCCGCCTTGTTGGTGAAGGTGACGGCAGCGATGTCCGCAGGCTTTACCTTTTGTTCCCCAATCAGCCAAGCAATACGGGCGACGAGTGTTTTCGTCTTGCCTGTGCCTGGCCCGGCAGTGACAATCACGGCCTGCTCCGGCGCGGTGACCGCCGCCTTCTGCCTATCGTTTAACTCACCGAGCAGGCCTTGCTGCGCCGGCTCTTCTTTGGTTTGTTTTGGGCAGGCACGCCTTGCCTTTGGCTTTGGTGCATTCTGCTTCTGCTGCTTTGCCGGGGCGGAGCCGGGCATGCCAAACAGGCTGATTTGGCCGGAAAGGGTGTTGATTTCCTCCTCATCTAGCAAATGAATTTTACCATATTCCCCATCATAGCCAGGGAGAGGGTTACTTCACCCGCACGCATGCGGCGGATGCCCTCGGCCACGCTCGGCCCTGAGGCGTGTGAAATATCTTCCAGCGGTGCTTGGCGCAGAATATAAAATTCCGGGCCGAGGTGATGCAGAAGCGCGTTGTATCGGGTTTGCACCTTTGCACTCGCGGGGGTAAAGCCAATGGAGCGGCGATCACCTCCGCCAGCGGAACAATGCTCTCAAAAGGGCGCGCATGGGTAGGGCGGAACCTTCCTCCCGGTCGGCCAAATCCCTCCACGCGGTGCAGCACGCCAATGGTCAGCTTTTTGCCGCAAATTGGGCAGCGGCCATCCGTTGCCATCGTTTCAGAGGGCTTCAGGCAGAGCTGGCAATTGCGATGCCCATCAAAATGGTATTTCCCCTCCTCCGGAAAGAATTCAATTGTGCCTGCAAAACCTTCGGAATCAGGGCTTTCTAACGCCGCTGCCATTGCGGAGTAGGAGAAGGGGGTGTGAAAGAGGTTTGCCTCCCGGCCGAGCTTTTGAGGGGAGTGCGCGTCGGAGTTGGAAATGAGCGTGAAGCGGTCAAGCGCAGAGAGCCGCCAGTTCATCGGCGGATCGGAGGAGAGGCCGGTTTCCACCGCATGGATATACGGCGTCATATCGCCAAAGCACGCCTCCACGGTATCAAAGCCGGAGAATGCGCCAAACATCGAAAAATGCGGCGTCCAGATATGCGCGGGAATAAAAACAGCCTGTGCACAAACATCCATCGTGATTTCTAATAAATCGCGGCTGTCGAGCCCCAGGATCGGCCGGCCGTCGGAGTGCAGGTTGCCGATTTCTTCCAGGCGCAGGGCCAGCTTTTCCGCGGCCTCCAGAGAGGGGAGGAGGATCACATTGTGCACCTTGCGCACCTTGCCGTCTTTTTTATAGATCGAGCTGATTTCACCTGTCACCAGAAAACGAGGCGTATGCGCTGCGCCGTCCGGCGCGTCGGGTAACCGCAGCTCGTCCTTTAGCCGGTAAAGCCCGTCCTCCGCCGGAATCAGCTTTGCCCGCAGCTCTTCGCGCCAGGCAGGGTGTGTAAAATCACCTGTGCCCACAACGTTGATGCCCTTGCGCCGCGCCCAGAGCTCCAGCGCCTCCGGCACGCAGTCCCGGCTGGTCGCGCGCGAATATTTGGAGTGGATATGTAAATCGGCAATCAGCATAGCAATCATTCTTCCTTTCTTCCCAATGCAACCTACGCAGAAGGTCAAAATCGATATACATCATCATATCCGTTTTTTGTCACACATGCAAGCGTTTAGGTGGAAAATGGAAAACGCCGGCATTCCTGCCGGCCGTGTAAAATCCTCTAAAAAGGGTTAATCGCCTTGGGTAACCCCAACGCGATTGAAAAAGAGAAGAGAGAGAAGAAAACGAAATCCACAGTGTTGGCTGACAACCACCTCAGCTACACTGTGCCTATAGTATAGCCACGATTCCTTAACTCTATACAAAGAAAATATAAAATAAATCTAAATTATTGATTATGGATTCAATAGATTTATAACGGGGTGTTTACAGCTTGAATCGGTAGCCCGCGCCCCAGACCGTTTCGATGTATTGCGGGTTGGAGCTGTCGTCCTCAATTTTTTCACGGATGCGGTTGATGTGAACCGTCACCGTGGAGGTTTCGCCGATCGCGTCAAAGCCCCAAATGCGGTCAAACAGCGTGTTTTTGCTGAAAACAATATTGGGGTTGGAGGCGAGGAATACTAGCAAATCAAATTCTTTGTTGGTCAGCACGGCCTCTTTTTTGTTCACATAAACGCGCCGCGCATTTTTATCAATATAGAGATTCCCAATGGAAATATAATCATCCGCCGTGCCCTCGCCCTTTGCTGTCAGGCGGTCATACCGGGCGATATGCGCATGTACGCGGGCCACCAGCTCGGAAGGCTGAACGGCTTAACAATATAATCGTCCGCTCCAATGCCGAAGCCGCGTATTTTATCGATATCTTCTTTTTTTGCCGATACCATCAGGATTGGGATATCCTTTTCCCGGCGGATGCATCGGCAAATTTCAAATCCATCCATCCCGGGGAGCATCAGATCCAGCAGGATCAAGTTATAATTCTGCTTAAGCGCGGCTTCCAGGCCGCTTTCTCCGTTGAGCTTTGTATCCACCTCATAGCCGTTGGCCTCCAGGTAATCACGCTCAAGCTCCGCAATGTTTTATCATCCTCAATAATTAAAATAGATTTTGCCATATCGTTCGTCCTTTCTGTGCATCCATGCGGCCGAAAGCCGCAGATGCTATTGCTTCGGTTCGGGGTTCACAGCAGGCAGTTGGATGCAGATGGTCAGGCCCTTGCCAATGCTGCCGCTCGCCCATATTTTGCCGCTGTGCCGGTCGATAATTTGTTTTGTAATGGCGAGCCCTAGCCCGCTGCCGCTGCGCACATTCGTGCGCGCGCGGTCGGTGCGGTAGAAGCTATCAAAATTTTGGTCAGATCCTCTTCTGACACCCCCATGCCGTTATCGGCGATTTCAATGCGGATATCTGACTCTTCCATTCGGAGCGTGATCCGGATTGTGCAACTCCGGGCTTTTTATATTTGACGCAGTTGTTGATGATGTTCATCACGGCGCGCTTCATCTGCACGCGGTCAACGCTCGAATAGGCAGAAGGGGCGCATTGGTTGTCAAAATAGATTTCCGTTTCCTGCGTTGCAAATTTCGGCTGTAGTTCATCGCAGCAGTCCTCAAAAAATCCAACGAGATCCACCTGCTCAAAATAGAAGGGGATTCTATCCAAATCCAGTTTGGAAAAGGTAAATAGCTCGCTGACGAGGTTATCCATATCGCAGGCAGTGCTGTAGATTGTTTTCAGATAATGGGCCTGTTTCTCCGGCGTATCGGCGATTCCGTCAATTAGGCCGGAAACATAGCCTTTGATGGCCGTCAGCGGGGTGCTTAAATCGTGCGAAATGCCGGCGAGCAGCTCTTTGCGGTTATCCTCATAGCGCTGCTGTGATTTTACGGAATCTCGCAGCCTCAGGCGCATCTCATCAAAATCCGCGCACACATCGCCAAGCTCGTTTTTTCCCTCATAATCGACCCGGTAATCCAGGTTGCCGTCCCGTATTTCATGGGTCGCGCGGCGCAGCTTATCCAGCGGTACCAGGATACCACGGGAAATAAAGGTGACAAGTATAATATCGGTTGCCAGCGTAACCAAGATGGCGAGGCCGATAAAAACCCACCCCATCGTATCCATATATTCAAATGCCCGTTTAGGCAAATCCTCCGTCGTGCTTGCAACTACGCTGACGAGCGTCGGGTCGCAGATGAGGATACACAGCCGCCGCCCATCCGCGGCATGCGTCAC
>ENA-OUNI01000141-OUNI01000141.1-human-gut-metagenome-genome-assembly--contig:-NODE-141-length-30175-cov-4.093051_pt1:0-5000 | contig 30175 bp, 27 predicted proteins | sample MGYA00242499_ERZ504580 | MGnify/ENA primary metagenome ERZ504580 (study PRJEB26092, sample SAMD00036315) | human gut metagenome | host: Homo sapiens | study: EMG produced TPA metagenomics... | reverse complement strand
CCTGCCCGGTGCTGGAAGGTTAAGAGGAAGGGTGCAAGCTCTGAATTGAAGCCCCAGTAAACGGCGGCCGTAACTATAACGGTCCTAAGGTAGCGAAATTCCTTGTCGGGTAAGTTCCGACCCGCACGAATGGTGTAACGATCTGGGCACTGTCTCAACTACCCACCCGGCGAAATTGTAGTACCGGTGAAGATGCCGGTTACCCGCGGCAAGACGGAAAGACCCCATGGAGCTTTACTGTAGCCTGATATTGGGTTTCGGTATTCTATGTACAGGATAGGCGGGAGACTGGGAACCGATGGCGTCAGCTGTCGGGGAGTCACCCTTGGGATACCGCTCTTAGAGTACTGGAATTCTAACCTGCGGCCGTGAATCCGGCCGGGGGACATTGTCAGGTGGGCAGTTTGACTGGGGCGGTCGCCTCCAAAAAGGTAACGGAGGCGCTCAAAGGTTCGCTCAGCACGGACGGAAACCGTGCCTCTGAGTGCAAACGCAAAAGCGAGCCTAACTGCGAGGCTGACGGGCCGAGCAGTAACGAAAGTTGGAGTTAGTGATCCGGCGGTATGTGAGTGGAAATGCCGTCGCTCAACGGATAAAAGCTACCCTGGGGATAACAGGCTGATCTCCCCAAGAGTCCACATCGACGGGGAGGTTTGGCACCTCGATGTCGGCTCATCACATCCTGGGGCTGAATTCGGTCCCAAGGGTTCGGCTGTTCGCCGATTAAAGTGGTACGCGAGCTGGGTTCAGAACGTCGTGAGACAGTTCGGTCCCTATCTGTCGTGGGCGCAGGATATTTGAGGAGCGCTGTCCCTAGTACGAGAGGACCGGGATGGACGCACCGCTGGTGCACCAGTTGTCACGCCAGTGGCACAGCTGGGCAGCTAAGTGCGGAAAGGATAAACGCTGAAAGCATCTAAGCGTGAAGCCACCTCCAAGATAAGATATCCCACAGCGTAAGCTGGTAAGACCCCTCAAGGACTATGAGGTTGATAGGCTGCATGTGTAAGTGTTGTGAGACATTGAGCTTGGCAGTACTAATAGGTCGAGGGCTTGACCATGCGAATGGTTCAAGGGTAAATGTGTGTTTAACACGCGATGGTTTTTTCGGTTGCCTCTCTTCTCCTTTGTTCAGTTTTCAGGGCGCAAAAATTTTATTATAACACATTTATGCCGTTCGGATTTTTATCCGAACGGCTGTTTTTTATGATTAGGCATTTATCATTTGCTGTGCTCTATTTTCTAGAGTTAATAGGAGAGATTTGCTTACTGAAATATAAAACCAATTCGCCATCCTCCATCTCTGCAAATAAAAACTTTGTAAATCCTAAGTGTAAGTAGATGGCAAGCGTTCGGGTTTCCTTTGCCTCAACGCCTATTGTCAGCCTTGATAGATGATTCCGTATTGCAAACTGCTCCATTTCCTGCATTAATTTAGAAATATGGCCTTGTCTTCATATCTCTTTTGAATTCGCAAAGCATTGATGTTTGCAATTTTTTCCCCATCACATAATACTTTTCTGCCTGCAATTGCACTGCACGCAGGTGATAATAGTAATGTGCCCTCCCCGATTGCAACATCATTATGCAGGATTAGAAAAGTTGCCGCTTTTCCTGACCGGTTATTTTCGATAAACTCTTTTTTCCAATCAATCCAGCGTTTATCGTTCCCGTTCTCTGCAATGTTTCGATTCCAGAGGGATTCTAGCTCCGATTCGGTTGCCCGCTGATACAACATAAGGAATCCCCTTTCAAGCGCTTGTGTTTTTGTTGGTTTAACGAATTTAATATTATAACAAATTGGGGAAAAGCGCAAGCGCCCAATGAACGGAACGATATTTTTACGCCATCCTACCAGCACGTTATAAGATTTTGGATGAATTTTTGTATCGGTATAGGCAATAACCTTAATGGCAGATCTAAAAATAATCAACAAATATTGACAAATAAAATGGATTATCTATAATGAAGGAAGGGATTATTGTGAATCCTTTTTTGGTCTTGATGATAACAGGCTTTTACCGGGCATACGATCAATTGACAGAAGAACATAATTTGGAGAATTAAATAATTTTTTGGAGGCGCGTATGAGTTTTTGGTCAGTAGCCCAAAATATTCTGATTCTATCCGCACTTCTCATTGGCGGATTAGCGTGCGGATTTGAAGCGATTTATGAAATTAAACAGGGCGGCAAGTGGCGCATCTGGAAGAATATATCGATTGGCTTACTCACGGTTTATGCCGCGTTGGTCGTCATGCTGACGATGCATTGAATCGCTATCTTATAAAAAGCTTTGTGTTACAGAAAACCCGGCAGGCCGGATGCATCGTTGCATTCTGCGCCTGCCGAGTTCTTTTATGGAGCCAATTACAGTTCATGCGCCAACGGAAACCGTACCTGGAACACCGTGCCCTTCTCCACCACGCTATCCACGCTGATGTCGCCGCCGTAGAGCTGCACGATATGCTTGACAATCGAGAGGCCGAGTCCGGTGCCGCCCAATTCCCTGGAACGGCCCTTATCCACGCGATAGAACCGCTCGAAGATACGCGGCAGGCTTTCCTGTGGGATGCCGAGGCTGTATCCTCCACCTTAATGACCGCCATGCCGCGCGCAGCCTGCGTGGAAACGGTAACGCTTCCGCCCGGGCGATTATATTTGACGGCATTTTGGATGAGGTTTGTAAAGAGCTGAACGATCCGATCTGGGTCTGCTCGAATGGTGAGCTCTGGCGTGAGCTCAGAGGAAAAGGCGATTTGCCGCTCCTGCGCCATGGGGGAAAGGTGCTCGAGCGCCTCCTGTGCGATCTTTGATACATCTGTACATTGGGTTTCCGGCGCTTTTTGCAAATTGTTTTCGATTCGGGAAAGCTCTAAAAGATCATCGATTAGACGCTGCAAGCGATCCGCCTCAATGCCGATAATTTCATAGAATTTCGCCCGCGTCTGCGCATCCCTCTTTTCATCCTGAAGAAGCTCTACATAACCACGGATGGAGGTTAACGCGTCTTCAGCTCGTGCGTGACATTGGCGACGAATTCCCGGCGCATCTCTTCCAACTGATGGAGCTTGGTCACATCCCGCACCACAGCGAGCGCGCTTTTCGGCGCATAACTAAGCTTGGCGGCATAGAGTTGGAGCACGCAAGGGGCAGGGGCAGAGAACGTAATCTCTTTGGAGAGATCGTGGCCTGTTTCAATCGCTTCATCCATTGCCTGCTGGAGATAACGGTAATTTGTGCCGCATTCGGAAAGGGAAGTTGCACCTTCCGGGGCGGGGCCGAGCAGATTTCCCGCCCGGCTGGTCAGCAAAATGAGCTGATTATTTTCAATGGAAACAACGCCTTCATCCAGGCCCTGCAAAATGGCACGCAGCCGTTCGTTGCTTAAACGCAATTCGTCGCTCGTGTCGCTTAGCTCCTGTGTAACGGAGTTGAGCGCAGTGCTCAATTCGCTTAACTCGCCTTTTGGCTGTGCACGCTGGGAAAGATCCCCTGCGGCGATCCGGTTTGCAATGGTGGTTAAATCAGATACAGCTTGACAGAACGCGCCGCCCAGATGCGGGAGAGGAGGAATGCAATGACAATCCCCGCCACAAGGCCAATGCAGGCATACAAACCCAGCAGCAGTGCAGAGTGCCAAACGCTCGCCAGCGGCATGGCCGCCCGGTAAACGATGCCGTTGGAGGCATAAGCCGCATAGGAATAGAGAATGGAGGTGGATTCGCTTTTGCGCGTGTGAAATCCCCACCCCTCAGAACGCGCCTTCTGCACCTCGGGGCGGTCTGAATGGATTTGGCCGAGTGTCGAATCCGGCCCGCTGTCCGCAACTACACGGCCATCCGGGCCGAGGATCGTAATGCGGATGTCCAGTCCGCTGCCGGAGAGAGCACCGGCGCAGCGATCTGAAAAGTCATCGGGGTTTTCCAGCAGGGATTCGCCCTGCGCGCTGAGGATCAGCAGGATGCTTTTCAGCTGTGTTTGCGTTTGGTGCAGGTTATACCGCTGAACAAGGGGCATAGAAAGCAGAAAAGCGCGATCAGGCTGACCACGGCAGACACGGTAAATAGGCGGATCAGATGCTTTTTCATGGCGTTCCTCCAAGAAGCGGTCAGCGATTATCCTCTGCGAAACAATAGCCCACACCGCGCACGGTTAGGATATATTGAGGATGATCCGGTTCATCCTCAATTTTTTGGCGCAGGTAGCGGATGTGGACGTCTACTGTGCGGGTATCGCCGAAAAATTCTGTTTTCCAAACGCGCTCCAGCAGCATTTCACGCGTGAGCACGCGGCCGGGTTTTTCATCAGCTCATAGAGCAGATCAAATTCCCGCAGAAAGGGCGACTGGCGTTCCACTTTTGGTGAGCTGATGGCGGGCAAGATCAATGGTGAAAACGCCCCGCGTCATGCTTTCTTCCGGACCGCGCAGGTATTCCACGCGCCGTAGGAGCGCCTTGACGCGCGCGGCAAGCTCTTTTACGCTGAAGGGTTTTGTTAGATAGTCGTCCGCACCGAATTCCAGGCCGAATACGCGATCGCCCTCGTCGCTGCGGGCGGTAAGCAGCAGGATGGGCAGATGCCGCTGCGCCGGATTCTCCCGAATGCTATGGCAAACGCTCAATCCGTCCGGCGGTGGCATCATCCAATCAAGCACTAGCGCATCCGGCATTCGTTGCTGCATGGCATATAGCACTTCGCTGCCGGAAGCAAATTCCTGTGTTTCAAAGCCCGCATCCTGAAGCCCAAAGGCGGCAAGCTGGCGGATATTAACTTCATCATCTACGATATAAACCAATGGCATAAAGATACCCTCTTTCAAGTTGGGGTGACTAAAAAGCTGGGATGCAATTTGAATGCGTCAGGGGATTTGTGTCAAGCCTGAGCAGTGGAGCGAGGGGCTATTGCCCAGCCGCTTTTTACGGAATATACAAGCGATCGCCTTGCTGTAGATTGAATTCGGAAGCCTTCTGCCCCGGTAATACGGCGAATTGGCCGAAAA